>FZPS01000175.1_pt60 | contig 192837 bp, 174 predicted proteins | sample 1817821 | NCBI WGS metagenome assembly FZPS01 (sample SAMEA104158645, study PRJEB21678) | metagenome | place: Germany | collected 2015-04-21 | reverse complement strand
TTTCCCAGCAAAACACCATTTGCCACCTCAATATCGAAGTTATAACCTCCGTCCATACTCAACAGCTGCACCCTACTTGTGCCATAGGCATCCTCGAGATTAAGGGGTCCCCGTATCCCGCGCAGATCCAGTTCACCGAAACTATTCGCCACTCTCATCGTTCCCTGTAGTCCATCCACCTGCACATTGGAAAAACTAGTCTCCAAGTTCAAGAACCCTACGAAGTCCTCGACTTGAACCTCTCCAAAGGCCTGCTCAATCGTGACTTCCATCCCTGCAGGAACTCCCGCCACGAAACTGATCCCAGCGTTCTGCACAAGGTCCTCCGCCTCGCCTACCAGGGCGTAGCGCACTTCCGAGCCGGAGATGGTTTCCAGCACGTTCAGTAGTTCCAAGCCGTGATCACTATCAGCCCAAATGATGGCTTTAATGCGAAGCTGATCATCATCGACGGACTTCAGATCAACCGTGCCTAAGTGTCCCTCGATCAAGAGCGAAGTGAACGCGCCCTGCGGCTGGACAAAATCCACCTCCTTCTGGACCAGGGGGATGCGCGGCGGACCACCTAGACTGAAGTGAATCGATGGCTCCCTTTGAGCAGGATCACCTTTCGGAAAATAGCGAACATCTAAAGCAAAGAGCAATGTGATCAAGAGTAGAGCCGCCAACGTTATCCTGCGGATTTTCATGGTCTCCCTCCCTTAGTCGTTGACTTCCACATAGTGTTCAAAAAGATAGCCGGTTAATATAAACAGGGCCAGGATTCCCAGCCAAGTTCCTAGCGCGGGGGCAACATTCCACTCGGCTACAATCCCCTGCTTTAGCTCATCCAATCGAAACAGCTTGTGCAGGGGAAGAGGCGGCATCCAACGAAACAGCGGTTCAAGAAGTAAACCTAATCTATCCACCAGCCAGCCGCTCAAAAAGAGAGTCCAAATAGCCACAAGACCTTGCAGGCGACCTACCATCTTGCCTATGACATAGGCCAGCTGCACAAAGACGACCATCGCAGAGAGCACAGCGAGACTAAAAAGATAGAGCAGGAAACCGTTTCGCACGGCCCAAGCGAGGCTCGGTAGTACCCTCAGACCACTTTGCACCGCATCCCCGTAGATCACAAGCGCACCGACCAAGCTTACGCCCAGCAGCAGACTGTACTCCACCCACAGACCCACCAGCTTGGAGGAGATTACTTGCCAACCAGGGATTGGAAGTGTCAAAAGAGTGTAGACCGTATCTTCTCGCCACTCCGTTCTCAAGGCTTGAAAGCTCTGCCAGATCATCCATAGAGGGAGGAAGATCAGCGGCAAAGACAAGGCCACAGCCAGCGACTCCGTTTCCGATAATCCAATTGGCGGAAACCGAAACCGGATCAACAGCATATATCCCACAATCAATGCAGAGAGGATGCCCACAGGCCAGCGACTGGCCTCTAAATCCTTGCGTACCAACGGAAAAAAGCTTGCCATTAGGCGAAAACCTCCTTAAATAAATCATTGATGGACTTGCCATACTCCCTACGCAGATCCTCGGCATAGCCTTGGAGACTGATGGTCCCTTCATCGAGAAAGACCACGGCATCGAAAAGCTGTTCTGTATCACCCACAGCATGCGTGGAGATAACCATGGTCTGTTCATCACTCTTGAACTCGCGCACGATACCTTCCACGATTCTCTCCCTAGAAGCGGGATCAATGCCGCTAAAGGGCTCATCGAGGAGGAGCAATGGGGCCTTGCGGGCTAGAGCCAAGACTAACTTCAGGCGCGCTCGCATCCCTTTGGAGAGAGAACGAATCTTCTGGCCTGCGTCAAGCCCCATAAACTCCAGAAGTCCAGCTACCCGCCTCTGATCCCAATCCTGGTAAAAGGCGGAGGTAAAGGCTAAGGTCTGCCCAACTGTCATCCACCGGTACAGAGTATCCATCTCAGGAACAAAGGCAATCTGCCCTTTGGTGCAGCGAGAACGAGGGTTTCCATCAATCTCAATTTCTCCCGCATCAGGCTTGACCAGGCCCACAATACACTTCAGCAATGTTGACTTGCCGCTGCCGTTGGGACCTAGAAGGCCCCAGATTTCTCCCTTGGGCAGCGCTAGTTCAATCCCCTTGAGCGCCTCCGCTCGTGGATAACTCTTTTTCACATTCCGCAGCATCAGTGCTGGAGATGTCCCGTTCATTTTGGCTTCACCTCTTCTGTGGTCTGCATTGCAGAGAATCTCTTCTTCACAACATCCAGGGTGGTTTCTTCGCTAAATCCGAGGGCCTGCATGGACCGGACAAAATCGTCCACCAGATTGGTTAACATATCGTTTCTCGTCTCCTCCACAATTCCTCGCCCCTGACAAATGAAGGTGCCTTGACCACGCAGGGTTTCTACCAACCCTAGCGTCTCCATTTCTCGGTAGGCTCTTTGCACGGTGTTGGCATTCACCTTAATCGTCGCTGCCAAATCCCGCTGAGATGGGATCTTATCCCCTGGCTTGAGTAATCCAGTGGCAATTTGGCGCCGGAATTCGTCCATGATTTGCAGATAAATCGGCTGCGATGGGTGGAAGTCAATCCTCAAATCGCACCACTCCTTTCCGCCATAGTGCACTAGGTACCTAGTACACTATGATATTACCACACCCTTTTTGCCTTTGTCAACAAGTATTTTTAGAAATTTTTCCGTGCAAGCTATGGGTGGAGGTTAGGATCCATGCTGTACAATAAGTCCCACTTTCTCGGAAAGTATGCCCTGCTGTCCACGGCCGCTCTACTCACCCTGACTCTTTTTGACAGCAATCCCTGGTGGACGGTGCTCCTGTGGGCTATCCCCGCCACCATGCTCAATCTCTACCTGACTGGAATGACCCTGCAGAGTTCTTTGTCCCCTAACCTACAGGCCTTAGTGCAGGGAGCTGCCGCAGCCCTCTTCGCCTATGTGGTGAGCTTGCCGCTGATCCTTCGCACCACCTTGGGCACGCTGATCGGGTTTGCCCTGTTGGTCTCAGCCAGCGAATCCCTCTTGAGACGGTTCTTTCCACAAAAGACATCCTAAGCAAACCTGCTGGGATTCGCACCTTTGCCATGGTCTTCGGCCGGCCGGCATGATATAATGACGGGTGTAGGGCAAATTCAACTAGGGTGGAATACTGTGGGACAACAAAGTAAGTCCGAACTCATCTTGAGGGGTAATATGTACCGTGTCCTTGCCACTCTCTCCATACCAATCGTCCTCAATAGCCTGATTCAGACCCTGTACAACCTGGCCGATGGACTCTGGGTAAGCAGACTTTCCTCCGTCCACTTTGCAGCCACGGCCTTTGTCTGGCCTGTGAACTTTCTCTTCATTTCCATGGGGATGGGCCTGTCCATTGCAGGTACCTCCCTTTTGTCGCAGCTGGTGGGGCATAAGGACTTTCAGCGCGCCAAAGAATACGCCGCCCAGCTTGTAGCGATCACACTGGCTAGCTCCATCGTCTTCACGGCCCTTGGATATTTGGCGACGCCCCTGGTTGTGCGCTTGATGGGGGCCACCGCTGATCTGGCACATTTGGCCATCATCTACTTAAGGATTACGTTCTTGGATCTACCTTTTCTCTATCTGTTCTTTAATGTCAACTCTATGATGCATGCCCAGGGCGATACTGTCACCCCCATGCTCCTCAGCGCAGGCTCCGCCATACTCAATGTCATTTTGGATCCCATTTTCATCTTCACCCTCGATTGGGGAATTGCTGGGGCGGCGTGGGCCACCTTAGTCTCCAGAGCGCTCCTATCCATAGCCGGTGTTGTTCTGCTCTTTGGCAAAAGGAATCGAGTCCGACCCGATTTTAGGAACTTTCGTCCGAACCCAATCATTCTCAAGGAGATTGTGCGGGTGGGCTTGCCATCCAGCATTGGACAATCCGGCGCTTCCTTGGGTTTTATTGTGCTGAACGGCTTTATCGCCTCTTATGGAACAGCAACCCTGGCCGCCTATGCCATGGTCAATCGGATTACATCCCTGGTGATGCAGCCGGCGATGGGGATGGGCCAGGCCCTCACCACCATTGTCGGACAAAATGTGGGCGCCAATCAGATGGACAGAGTAAAAGAAGCCTTTTATAAAGCGCTCAAACTCACTATCCTAGTCGGCGTTCTTGGCGCCATAGTCTGTTTGCTTTTTGACGAACCCATTTTGACATTCTTCATGCAAGCTAAAGATGACCCCGCCGTGATTGAATTAGGGTTAACCTACTTACTCTTCGTTTCTCTTTCCCTACCCCTCATGGGTATCTTCAGCGTCTTTGCCGGGCTCTATCAAGGTACTGGCAACACCAAGTACTCCATGTCGATGGAAGTGGGCAGGCTCTGGTTTGTCCGCCTCCCCATGATCTGGTTATTCGGCCACTTCACAAACTGGGGTTCGACTGGCATTTGGTTTTCCATGAGTTTTAGCAATGCGGTGGTTTGCCTCTATGGTTATTGGATCTACAAAAAAAGGCCGTGGCAAAAGAGTGTCCTCAAGCTTCAAACAGAAAAAAGGCCGTGGCAAAGGAGTGTCCTCAAGCTTCAAACAGATGAAGCCAGCGAAACTCTTGGCCTGGCCAACTAAGCGCAGAAGTATATTTTTGGCATTGTATCCTCAATAGTGTCCAAGGGTCCCTTGAAGCATGGCTTTTCTTTCACACAATTTGTAGATGCCACAGCCGAGCCCCAGATGGACCAAGCCGATACCATAGACAAGCAGCAGATCCCCCATGCCGATCTGGGTTAGGTTCATTCCGTCAACCATAATCCGGGAGATCAGGGCAGACCCAAAACTACAGGGCAGAAGCCGCATCCACAGCACACGCCCTGCGGGAGCAGCAACCAGCGCGATCAGGAGAAACTGCACCATTTGGGTGTAGCTATCGATCCTCTTGAGAACCAAGGTAATGCCTCCAATGGCAAAACCAATGGCCCAACTGCCCAAGAGGGTGCCGATCAGGACGGGACCTAGGGAGAGGAGATCTATGTTCAACGTGACCCCAGTGGTGAGAAGGGCTGCACCAAGCAAGACGGCCACCAATAGGAGATTGAAGAAAAATCCGGCCACTACCTTCGCTCCCATCACCCAGCCAAAACTGTGCACGGACATATAAAGCTGCTCCAATGTCCCCTGCTGGGCCTCGGTACGCAGAGTGTACCATGCATCCTGGTAGGTTGTGAGCATGAAAAGCCAGAGCACATAACCGGCAACCAATCCCTCCATGGTGCCGCCGCCTACACCAGCTAGACTCCTTAGTCCCTGGTATCCTCCGAACATGAGCAAAAAGATGACATAAAGGGTGATCACGCCGCCCAGGCTGTTCACCAGATACCGTTTGGAGACAATAAACTCCTTTTTGATAAAGGCCTGCATCAAGAGGATCTTCCTAAACAACTTGCGCTCCCCCCTCCACAATCTCCAGGAACACCCGTTCGAAATTGTTCTGTTCCTGGTCAATGGACTCAATAACGGAATTGTTGGATCCTAGAATGCCGATGACTTCATAGAGTACTTCGGACTTCTCCAAACGAACACTGACGACCGTCTGATGGGGCAGCTCCTCTTGGATCAGGACCTCTTCCATAGACAAAAGAGACGCTCTCTGTTCGCCAGTTAACTCTCCTGCAATCGTGACTTTGTACACCCTAACTTTGAACAGATCCAAAAGGTTGTGCACGCTGTCATCGGCCACAACCCGACCCTGATTGACAATAATCACCCGTTCGCAGGTATCCTGAACTACATTCATATCATGGGTCGTCAGGATAACGGTGCGTCCCTGCTCAGCCACAATCTCCTTGAGAAGCTGGCGAATCTCATGAGAAGCCTGAACATCTAGACCCAAGGTTGGCTCATCAAGGAGGATCACCTTGCTCTGAGAGATCAGTGCCACTAGGATGGCCAGTTTCTGCTGCATACCCCGGGACAGTTTGCGTGCCTCCACATCCGATTTCTCTGCAAGTCTGAAACGTTCCAGATAATGATTGATCTCCCCGCGGATTTTGGCCGGATTTATGCCTTTCAGCGCGGCGAAGAACTCCAGGTTCTCCCGGGGAGTCAGGCGCCAATACATATTGCGATTACCTTCCAACACCGCGCTAATGTCGGCTAAGGCTGCGATCCTGCTGCGGGTCAACTCTTTACCATTAACGAAAATTCGGCCGGTATCTGGCAGAATTAAACCGCAAAGCATCTTCACAGTCGTGGTTTTACCTGCGCCATTCGGTCCCAGAAGACCGAGGAGCTGCCCTTTGGGCACGCTGAACGTAATGGAGTCAACTGCCTTACAAGCCGGCTGTCCCTTGCGGCCTGGGTATGTTTTCTGGAGGGATTCCACTTGGATCATAGCCCGCCTCCTTACTCCTTAATCAGCTTAACACACACCTTGCGTTGTCTCGGGCCATCGAACTCACAGAAATACACACCCTGCCAGGTTCCCAGCTGCATCCTCCCGTCTTGAATGGGTATGGTGCACGAAGAGCCCATCAGAGAGGCCTTAATGTGAGCGTGGGAATTCCCTTCGAAATGATGATAGTCTCCCTTGACGGGAAACACTGCATTCAGACTGTGCAAGATATCTCTGACTACATCGGGATCTCCATTTTCGTTGATCGTGATTCCTGCCGTGGTGTGAGGCACGTAAACCAGAACAAAGCCTTCCTGCACCCCTTCTGCCCCTAAGACCCTTTGAATGTCCCCAGTGATCTCCAAAAACTGCTGTTCCTGCGTTGTTCTCACTTCTAGAATCATGCGTCTTTCACCCCTCATTCGCTATGTGCCTGTTAAGGCGCGTCCCCCTGCGCGTATAGTAACTTAATCCTAGCAGAGGATGCCATACGCATACCTAGTGCAGCCGTAGTCAAGCCGCAGACGATAAATATACTGGCTGTGGAAAAAGTGTCCACTAACACTCCCGAGAAGGCCAAGGACAGCGGAACAAGCATCTGCCCTATGCTGTCAAGAAGTCCATAGACCCGTCCTCTGTAACCATCTGGCACCGTCTCCTGAAGCATAACCTGAAAGGGCACATTCACCAAGGTGTTCATAACGCCGATCAACAGCAAAGAGCCAGAGAGCGCCGCCATGGTTTCCACGATCCCGGCACGTCCAAAGACCGATGGTACCGCAAAGAAACCCAGCAGACCTACGACCAGTCCCTGCATGGTGATCCCCGAGGTTAGGAGGGACTCCTTGGGGAACTTCTTGGTTAGGTGTCCGACCAAAAGCGTCCCTACCAAAAAACCCACAGGAAGTGCGGCTTGAACCGTTCCATACTGTTTGGCTTCAAGGAGCAAGACTTCTTTGCCAAAGTAGGGCAAGACTACATTAAGCAGAGGCGCACCTAGGAAATTCAGCGCCGTGGCATAGAAGATAAGCGTTCTGAGACCGACACTGCGCCAAATGTAGGTGAATCCCTCTTGAAATGTCCGGATAAACTGACTCCCTGGCGAGGCCAGCGGCACTTCATCCCGGACCACTTCGGGGAAACGGATAAAGGTCTCGGACAGAGCCGACAGAAGGAAAGCAATACCATTGATGAAAAACGCCCCAAAATAGCCTGTTGTCCCCAAGAGAAATGCACCCAGCACCGGGCCGAGAATCATGGTAGCTGCCCGGGAAAAATGGTTCAAGGAATTCGCTTTAACCAGCTCCTCTTTCTTCACCAGTCCTGGGATGGTGGCGGAGATGGCCGGACCAAACAGTACGCCGCATAGTGAGGTTAGAATGGTGGCCGCATACAGGATCCCCATATTCAGCTGACCCGCTCTGTGGATAAGGGCGAGGCCCACCAGAATAAGACCGCGCAAAACATCCATGGAGACCACAATGGTCTTGCGATCCCACAAATCAGCCAAGACTCCCGTAAAGGGCGCCAAAACAACCATGGGGATGGAGGATGCAAAAAGCATGGTGCCTAAGGCCGTTCCTGAACCGGTCAGGTCAAGCACCAGCCATGTCAGGGCCAAGTAATGAACTCCATCGCCCACTTGGGACACAAGGCGTCCCCAAAAGAGCAATCCGTAATCACGGTTGATGAAAAGGCGCTGACCTAGGGTCTGCCTATTTTTTGCCATGTCCATCCCCCATCTTGCCTTGATGCATCCATTCTACCAGTTGCCAAAGGGACACCAAAGCGGCTTAAGTTGGTTGAACTCTCCGCCTTGGGGCGGATTTCCGAAGAATCTTTTCCGGGTTTCTAAGACAATGTGCCAAGGCTGAGGAAGGATTTCGCTCTTCTGGCCCTTCGTTCCGATGTATTTCTGACTCTGCAGGGCACAAAGCCCCCAAAAGCCGAGATTCATGACATAAACTTTACGAAACGAGAATGATTACTAACAGTATTGACATGTCTTGCTAGCAATGTTACAATTTAGTTGAAATCTCCGAAGACCGTTAAGGGAGCGGGGGAACCAATCTTTTGGGGTGAATCTTGCTGAAAGCAGGAGGGGCGACTTGGGCGTCCTAACCCGTCAGCTAACCTCGCAGGAGTACACCAAGCGTATTGTCACTGAGGCCAAGGGCTTCAGAGCCAAACGCTTTTTTCTTTCCCTAAATCTGTGTATCGAGAGGAGATTGATCATGAAAAGGAACTTGGAACGTCACTCGAGCGTCGTGTCTATCACCCGGAGTATGGATAAGGGGAACCAGATCCAGAGGTTCTTCCGTTGGGAGAAGCATCCTCGCCAAAAGCATAGCCCGTTTGCCGAGTCTGTCCATCGAGATCTACCTATTCACCTGGTTTTCTAGAAAAACCCTGCCCATCCCTGGGGCCATGGCCCCGGGGTTTTTTTGTCTTGGAATCCCTGGAGCACCACAGTTTTAGAGCATTCCAGCGCTCACCATTGGCCCAGGCCAAGAGTCCCTCAACCAATTTCGGTCGAATCGTTCCACCGCTCATGGCTACAATAGAGCGGAGGGGCATTTCCAGTGTACTGATCCAGGTCATCTTCCACAGAGGATCCAGGGGATCGGTGGCACCCGTCATTTTCCATAAATACCTCTTAGCGAAGACGATCACGAGACGTCCCAACAGTGCTGTCTGGAGATCCTGCAGCGTGGAGTTACGGTGGAAGCGTCGACCTCCTGGATTCGATTGGGGAAAGGTTGTTCCATAAACGGCCTCAAACTCGCCGGCGGAAATCCCCGAGGATACGTCCAGACTGTAATAGGTCGGTGCCCTATCTCGAAAGTCAGGCACAGCGATGGAAGTATTCCTTGACTCCACATAAACAGTGGTGCCGAGGGGGAGATCACGAGACGACGTCCCCACCAGAATATGATACTCCCCTGTCTCCACATGCCAGTCGCCAAGCTCCGCATTGTAGTAGGACCACGCTGAAAAATCCAGCACAAACTCTACCACCCGGGACTCACCAGGCGCTAAGTGAACTTTCTGGAAAGCCCTAAGCTCCTTCGGCGCTCGAAAGAGCGGGGAATTTGCCTTGCCTACATAGAGCTGAACGATCTCGGCCCCTGCTACAGCACCTATGTTCGTTATCTGACAACGTACCCTCAGAGACTCGGTGTCCAGAAGTTGCTTCGAGGACAGGGTCAAATCGTCGTACCTAAATTGGGTATAACTCAAGCCATAGCCAAAGGGGAAGGCTACATCCTTAGAGGCCGCATCATAATAACGGTAGCCAACAAAGACACTCTCCCTATACTCTGTTCGTTCCCTGCTAGTGGCAAAATACTGCGTGGCCAGGCAATCCCCAATCTGGAGCGGATATGTTTCGGCCAGCTTCCCTGACGGATTTACACGGCCGAAGAGCAGATCCAAAGCGGCACCCGCCCCTCCTTGTCCGCCCAAATAGGTGTGCAAGACGGCCTGAACCTGCGGGAGCCAAGGCATGCTCACAGGCGCTCCGCCGGACAGAACCACAACCACGCGGGAATTGATCTCTGCCACCCGGCGGATCAGTTCGTTGTGGCTAGGTGGCAGTTCTAGATGGTCACGGTCATATCCTTCCGACTCAAACCTCGCGGTCAGGCCGGCAAAAATCACGGCCAGATCGGCCTCCCGCGCCGCTTGGCAGGCTTTGGCGATTAGGGCTTCATTGACCCCGTCATCATGCAGATCATAACCTGGAGCATAGGTGAACTTCACACCTTCGAGCTGGACAAGGTCCAAGATGGTATCCAATCTGGTTGGATTAATCAAGGAGCTGCCGGATCCCTGGTAGCGAGGCTGTTTTGCAAATTGCCCCAAGATGGCTATGGTTTTCTGCTTGCTCAGAGGCAAGATCCCGCCTTCGTTTTTGAGTAGAACAGCCGATTCCGCGGCAATTTTCCGAGCGAGGACATGATGCGCATCAAGATCGCAGTTATGCTCGCGTTTTTGCATCTGTGCCTGCGAGACCAAGGTCAAAACACGGCGCACAGATTGGTTGAGCGCGGCTTCAGTCAATCGCCCAGAGTCTAGATCATCCCGCAGCACTTTGGCACTAACCCCGTGGGAAGCAGGCATCTCCAGATCCAAACCAGCAGCAATGCTCAAACCGGGATCGTTGACGGCACCCCAATCGGATATAGTGGCACCTCTAAAACCCCATTCTTGGCGCAAAATGGTCTGGAGTAAGCGCGGGTTTTCACAGCAATAAAGGCCATTGAGTTTATTGTAGGCTGGCATCAAAGCCCAAGGCTTGGCGGCCTGCACAGCTTGTTCAAAGGCGGCCAGATAAATTTCTCGCAAAGCGCGCTCATCGACGAGGGAGTCATTGAGCATCCGCCAACGCTCCTGGTTGTTGGCGGCGAAGTGTTTGATACAAGCCCCCACGCCAACAGACTGGATCCCTTCAATCCAGGCTGCAGCCAACTTCCCTGTGAGCCAGGGATCCTCCGAAAAATACTCAAAATTTCGGCCGCACAAGGGAGAGCGCTTGATGTTCACTCCTGGGCCCAGCACGATAGAAACTCCTGCTTGCAGGGCCTCTTCTCCAATGGCTCTGCCCATTCGGAAAAGCAGTTCTGGATCCCAGGAGTTAGCGCTGGCGGCAGCGGGAGGGAAACAAGTGGCTGGAAGACTCGTGCCAATTCCGAGATGATCCCCTTCTGTCGCCTGTTTTCGCAAACCATGGGGTCCATCGGAGACCATGATGCTCGGAATACCCAAACGAGGTATCTCCGCAGTATGCCATTGATCCGCTCCCGAGACCAAAGCAATTTTTTCATCCAGCGTCAACAGGTCCATGAGCTCGCTGATGCCCATAGTCAGTATCCTCCTGATTGCTTCTCCCATTCCTCTTTCAACAGTCCATAGCAGATCTCATCATGGAAGGCGCCGTTACGATACCATTTTTTTCGCCGCACTCCTTCCTGGACAAAGCCCACTTTCTCGTAGACATACCTCGCCCCAGTGTTAAAAGACCAACAGACAAGCTCGACGCGATTTAGGCGCAGCTGTTCAAAGGCAAATCTGCACAGGAGCTGCAGCGCCTCCGTCCCATAGCCCTTGCCGTGGTCTTCTTCTTGCCCGATCACAATTCCCAGCTCACCGAAGCCGTTTTTGTGATCAAGCTTCACAAAGTCGATTTGGCCGATGTACTCCCCGCTATGGGCATGGGCGATCACAAATCCGGTCCAATCGCGCCCAGTGGCCATCTCCAAAAACTTCCGAGTGTTCTGTTCCGAATGGGGATAGAGGAAAATGTCGGAGAGAGTCTCCACAATTCTGGGATTATTCACCCATCTTCGCATATGCTCATAATCCTCTGCGCGGTACTCCCGCAACATCACCTTTTTTCCATACAGGTGCGCCATAGGGGTCCTCCTTCGCCTTGTTTTTGCCTGCTTGAATCTTTCGGGGCCGATGGCGTTTTTCCTTCAAAAAAGCAAGGCCCCCAGGTGCGGAGCCTTGCGTGCAGAGATGCGCTGCTGCTATTTGTGGAGCAATACAGCTAGAATTCTCTGCTTAATGCGGGGTCTTCAGCTACGGGAATGGGCAGATCTGTCATGTCACCCACTTCGGAAGCACTCCCCCACCAACTCCATCCTTCTCCATATCCGAACTCAATCAGCTCCGTCTCTGTGTAATAGTCGCTGGTATCGACTACACCATTGCCATTCACATCTACCCAAGCGATCAATTGATATTCACCCTGGGCCAGTTCGAGCCGGAACTGTTCGCCTTTGGCCGGCACCGTCGTCTCTGCAACCGCTGTAATTTGATCGCCATCGCGCCGACCCTGAATGATGCGCATTTCTTCTACCGCGTTCACGGCCCAATAGGCATTGACCAGGCCATAACCATAGGTATCGCTAAAGCCCCGGACATGAATTTCCATACTGGTGCGATGGAGGACATCCCGCACCTCATTCTTGGGAATACCATTGGCCAGCATCAAACCAATTACACCTGTGACATGGGGTGTAGCCATGGACGTGCCAGCCGAACCATAGTACCCTCCAGGCCAGGTACTCCACACATAGCCAAAGGGAACTCCTTGAACAACGCCGCCGCCAGGTGCCACAACATCGATTGCCATACCCGTATTGGAATAGTCAGCAAGTTCCGGCTCTTCCTGATCGCTATAGCCGGTTGCACCAACGGCAATCACTTGGTCGTATTGTGCTGGGTAGGAGATCAGGTTACGGTACTCATTTCCTGTGGCCGCCACCAAAATCACACCATTGGCCGCCGCTCTTTCCACGGCGTCTTGCTGAAACTCGCTTCCAGGACCACCTAAAGACATATTGACTACATCAGCGGGTCGGCCGATGGAGGGTTTATCCTCTTGATCATCCAGCAAGCCTGCTGCATAGAGCATGCCATTGACCACGGCCCAAGTGGAACCCCGGCCGCTGGCATCAAACACCCTAACTGGAATGATCTCCACTTCCCACATAATCCCAGCCATACCCATGCCATTATTCGTAACCGCGCCAATAGTACCGGAGACGTGGCTGCCATGTCCATGGTCATCTTCGATGTCCGTGATGTCTTCGCCGATCACAAAGCTCACGCCTAAATCCAGGTTGACATTGGCCGCCAAATCCTGGTGTTCTGTACTAATGCCCGTATCAATAACAGCCACGCGAATGTTTCTATCGCCCGTAGTTACAGCCCAAGCCTGGGGAAGACGGATTTGATCATAGTGCCATTGATAGCCTGGGTAATATGGATCATCGGGCATCTTCAGCTCTGTTAAGTAGAAATCATAGTTCTTGTAGACCGAAAGCACACCACTTACATCCCCGACAACCTCTGCCCCTTCCCTCGATGTAGATCGCACCAAGTGGGCGTTGAGAACTTCGATGGTATCCAAAATCTCATAGCCCGCCAAGCGCAGTCGCTGTTCCTGTTCCATCCGGGAGAGAGACGCGTCGAAGGTGACAATCCTCTCATTTTCAGGATAGGTCTCACCAGAGAGTTCCGACCCGCCGGGCTGGGGTCCTTCGGCTTTTAGGGTTCGAACCGCTGCCGCAGAACTTCCTGCATCCCCCATCTGTTCACCCGCGACAGGAAAGTTGTGACTGAGGCCAATATAACCATTCACCCGGGTTTTCGCCTGAAAAACCGCAGTGAGCTCCAGCGGATCGTCCAAAGTGACGATGATGGGATTCTGCTCCTCCTCTCCCTCTGGTACATCCCCTTCCCAGCGCACAAAGAACCAATCAAAATCTGGCTCGGCCGTTAACTGCACCTGGGTGGTGCGGGGATAAAGGTCCACGCTCATGGGGGAGAACACTTCGTCACGACGGACGGTGCCGTTCCCATCGATGAGGATGGTCAGCCCTTCGCCTTTGGCCCCTCTGAAGTCAGCTGCAGGATTCTCTGGGCTGACGTCCTGGGAGACTGGACTAAAGAACCACCCCTCTTTCTTCGGAGTAACCTTGACGATCCCCTTCAATCCCGCCGCACTCCATGAGCCGTCTTCAGCTGTGGTAGTACTTGATGTGATGCCTGCTCCCTCCAGGGTCATTTCCACATCGGCAATCCCGATATCCAAAGCGTCCAATACGAACCCAGAAGCGGCATATTCCTGCTGCGAGGCTGCGAAATTGGCCGCCTTATTCGCCTTCGTCACCTCTCGGCTGCCCGGTGCGAAGGACCACCCGGCTTTCGTGGGAGTGATCGTGACTTTCCCCTTCAGACCCTGGACACTCCAGGTCCCATCCTCTGCTGTTTCCGCAAGCAGAGAAATCTTGGCTCCTTCCAAAACAAGTTTTACACCTCCAAGGCCAAGACCGGTCCCGTCCACGATGATCCCGGAAACGCTATACTCCTTGCTGCCTCCCCCCAAACAGCCAACAACAAACAAACTCAATACCAACGCCAACACACCTAGACGATAGATCCTCTTCACCAAAATCACCCCTTAGTCTATCAGATTTGCATCTGCAAACGATCATAGACAAGGGGTGACTCGAATCCTCCATTAGTTAGAAATTCGTGGCCAGGATCTCTTGTGCGGGAGTACGATCCCCCGTACAAGAGATGCGCCGGGGCGCCTCTAGGACAGATAGCTTAAAGCCCAAATTAGAATACAGCTCCACAATCCTCCCTGTTGCTTGATTTGATGCTACCACGGGCCCCTTATGCTGGGCTAGCCATCTTGCGAGGCGCACCTGGTCATCCCAGGTAAACCCCTGGCTGGCATATTGCGTGAATTCCACATCATAGGGAGGATCGGCGTAGACGAAGTCCTCACTTCTCAGTTTAAGGCGGCGGAAGTCCCCGGTCTGAAACTCCCACCTCTGCAGTAAGGGGCGGAAGTCTCGAAAATCCCTTTGGTAGTTGATTCGTCTGTAGCGGCCAAAGGGGACATTGAATTCGCCCTTCTGGTTAAAGCGGCACAGCCCATTATAACCGGTGCGGTTGAGGTAGTAAAAGAGCTCCGCCGCTTCCTGACTGTTTGCCTTTTCCTCCTTGATCAGGGCATTGAACCGGGCCCGGTATTGATAGTAAAGATCCTTCTCATTGGTCATTTCCAGGGAGATGCTCAATCCCCGCTGCAGCCAGTGATAGAAGTTGAGTAGGTGGGGATTAATGTCATTCAGCAGAGCCTGGTTGGGCGCTAGTCCCAAAGCCACAGCCAACCCGCCGCAAAAAGGTTCCACCAATCGTCCTTCAGTATAGGATTCCCAGAAAGCCCTCAAACGGGGCAGAAGCCACCTCTTCCCCCCCGCCCACTTCAGGGGAGGATCCAGTCTCTTTGCTACCAACGGCCCAATCCCTCATTTCCAATTAAATAATGTGCTGGCCAGATAATCACCAAGGCGGGGAAAAAGAACATACAACCGCGTACCCACCTCCATCACGAGAGGCAAGTTGATCTCCCGCTTCCTAGTTAGCATGCTGGCCACAATCTTGCCAGCCACAACCTGCGGATCCAGGACCCAGCGGTCCAGCTTAGCCAGGTAGGAGGAATCCTTGTCCGCCTTACTAAAGAATTCCGTGGCAATGGGCCCAGGGTTCACTGTGGTCACATGGATACCATAGGGTCCCAGTTCCAGGCGGAGCGCATCGGAGTAGCCTCGCACTGCGAATTTGGTCGCGGCATAGACCGCCGACTTCGGTGTGGCCACTTTTCCGGCTTGGGAGGAAATGTTGATGATATGGCCTGTCCGACGTCTGCGCATCTCCAAGGCAATGCTCTGGGTAATCTGAATGAGACCGAGCACATTGACGCGAAACATGTCCTCCGTTGTGTTCTGGGGCGTATCTAATGCCTGCTCAAACAAGCCAAAACCTGCATTGTTCACCAAGACATCAATGGGCCCCACTTCGTTCATGATTTCCGGCAGCACCTTGGATACTTGCCGACTATCCCCGACATCAAGCAGATAAGCATAGGCGGGGCCTCCAGAGAGCTCGGTACATCGTTCTCTGACCTCGTTCAGGCGGTCTCCTCCCCTAGCTGCGCCGATCACTACGGCTCCTCGGCGCGCCGCTTCATAGGCCACTTGTTCACCAAGACCCCCCGAGGCCCCTGTGATCAAAACCGCCTTACCCTTCAATCTTTGGTCAACATGACCCATGATGGCACCAACTCCCGTGGCTGTGGCCCGCTAGCGCACCGCGTACTTTTCTGCAATCTTTACCAGTGTGGCCACACAAGCATCCATGGCCTGCACGCAAGCATATTCCATTTTGGAGTGATGATTGTGGCTGCCTGTTCCCAGATTGGGGCAGGGAAGTCCCATAAACGACAGCCGAGCTCCGTCGGTACCACCCCGGACAGGAATGCTGTGGGGTTCACCTCCAGCTTCCTTGACCGCTTCGTAGGCAACTTCAATCAAGTGCCAATGGGGCCTGATCTGCTCCTCCATATTGGCATAGCTGTCGATAATCTCCAAAGAGACAGTGCCCTTTTCATACTGGTCGTTAAGCCAAGCGGCCGCCCGTTTGAGCCTGTCTTTCTTCTCCTGGAACCTGACCGCACAATGATCCCTTACAATGTAGGTGAGGGTGGCGTGCTCTACACTTCCCTGTAGATCGACCAGGTGGTAGAACCCTTCATAGCCCTCGGTGTGCTCCGGCCTTTCCGCTGCCGGTAAGAGCGTATTGAACTCCATGGCTAGCAAAGAAGCGTTTTTCATCTTTCCTTTGGCCGTCCCTGGATGAATGTTTTGCCCCTGGATGGTGATCTTGGCGGTAGCCGCGTTAAAGGTCTCGTACTCCACCTCACCAAAGCCTCCCCCATCCACTGTGTAGGCAAAATCCGCCCCAAAGCGTTCCACATCGAAGCGATCGGCCCCTCGCCCAATCTCTTCATCGGGGGTAAACCCGATCTTGATCGTGCCATGCTTGATCTCGGGATGGTCCCTTAAGACCTGGGCCATGGTGAGGATTTCCGCGATCCCCGCCCGATTATCCGCCCCAAGGAGGGTGGTTCCATCGGTGACCACCAGATCCTGGCCAATATAGTCCTGAAGCGAATCATATTCCCGGGGACTTAAGATGATATTTTTCTCAGCATTGAGTACGATCTCGCCGCCGTCGTAGTCTCTTACAATTCGGGTTTTCACTCCCTGAAAGGGGACATCACGGACCACATCCATATGGGCGATAAACCCGATCACTGTACCATCCCAGCCCTCAATATTGGCCGGAATAGTCCCAAACACATAGCCGTTTTCATCCATATTGGCATCCTCTATTCCCAGATCCAGCATGTCCTGGACCAGAGCCCTTCCAAAATCTAACTGTTCCACTGTGCTCGGGCAAGTCTCACTCTTACTGTCCGACGCCGCCTCATACTTGGTATACGCAATCAGTCTTTCATATGCCTTCACTTCTGTTCCTCCTCCATAGAATTTCCCACCATCCACATTTTGTTCGACAAAGAGGAGTCTGCTCCCTGGCCGAGAAAGAATACCTGCACGGAAGGGAGAAATGTGACAGTGACTTTAACCCAGATGCTACTAGCGTGGTATGACCTTCACGGCCGGGATTTACCCTGGCGAAGGAATCCCACTCCCTACTCCATACTGGTATCCGAGATCATGCTGCAACAAACCCGGGTCGAAGCGGTGCTTCCCACCTACGAAAGGTTTATGCAGCGTTTCCCCACACTGCAGGATCTAGCCGCCGCTTCCCAAGACGAAACGCTCACCTTCTGGCAGGGGCTGGGCTATTACTCCCGGGCCCGCAGACTCCATCAAGCGGCGCAAATTATCGCCTCTGAACATCAGGGACGCATTCCTGATGATCGCAGGATCCTTCGATCGCTGCCAGGCATCGGCGACTACACTTGCGGTGCCATCTTGAGCATGGCCTTCTCCCAAAGCATCCTGGCCATGGACGGCAACCTGCTCCGGGTGGGGGCCCGCCTTTTTGTGATCGAAGAGCCCATTAACCGAATGAAAGCGAAAGGTCAAATCCAGACCAAATTCGAAGCCATGATTCCAGCGCAGCGCCCGGGAGACTTCAACCAAGCGCTCATGGATTTGGGTTCCGAAGTCTGCCTGCCAAGGCAGCCCCGCTGCCAGGCCTGTCCCATTTCCCGCCATTGCCAGGCATTTCTGCAGGATCGAACCTTGGACCTTCCCCGTAAGGTTGCTCCCAAAGCTCCTCTGCCAGTCCAAGTCCACGTCTATCTCGTAGAATCCAAGGGGTTTGTCCTGCTGCGTAAACGGACTGCAGGCGGGTTCCTCCAAGGCTTGTGGGAGCTCCCCTGGCATGAAGCACACTTCGGTGCAGGCCGTTTTCTGCCCTCTGTGGCGGAAGAATCCCACTGGCTCCTTTCCTGTCTTAAGGGACAAGACCCCCTGGAGGTTCGCAGGATGGACTATGTATTCTCCCATCGGCATTGGTTTATGACCATTTTTTGCCATGCGTTGGAAGAACCATTCTATCTGCCCCGGGAAGAAAATATTCAGTATCGCTGGCAGCCCTGGGAGACGATGGAGGAAATTGCACTACCCACCGTATTTAAAAGGGCGCTGAAGGCGCGCCCATAATTCTGCCTCAATCGGCTCCGCCCGGCCAGTTTTGGAGGGCCGCCCGGATGGAGCGACTCATTTCCTGGGCAAAGGCACTTCCGGTCTTACGGGCGTACGTGAACTGCCCCATGTTCTTTGCTCCGAACTTGTTCTTGGGTGTAAAATCCTCTTCGAGACGGGCAAACATCTTGGCTAAGTCCGCATCGCCCAAGTGTCGGTAGCTCTCACTATGGACAATGTACTCCTGGTCAAATCGTTCCCGAAACTTGGGCTGATACGCGGGGGGATAATAACCCAAAGTGAGCATGGCTGCGGGAAAGACATAGTCTGGGAGCCCCAAGAGTTTGCGGTGCGTTTCGTAATTTTCCATAATATCACCGATATAGCAGGTACCGATGCCCAAACTCTCCGCAGCGATCACAGCTGTTTGGGCTGCAATCAAAGCGTCGTCCATGGCCAAAAAGAGATCCCCCACATCGGGCGGGCGAAGATCCTCAACGCCGGAGAGGCGATAGTAGTCAAACCAGCGTTGGTAGTCGGCCAAAAAGACCAGAACCAAAGGGGCCCTGGCAATGAAGGGCTGGTTGTCACAGGTCTTGCTTAAGGTGTCCTTGGTGGTTTGATCCTTGATCGTCAACACAGAATAGAGCATCATGTTCCCCGCTGTGGGAGCCCTGAGGGTGGCTTCCAGGATCGTCTGGAGATCTTGATCAGAAATTGGGTGGTCTTTGTAGCGCCGTAAGGATGTCCTGCCATGGATCACGCCTAGGACTGGATTCATCTTATCAACTCCGTTCTGATAGGTTTCTCAGTCAATATCCTTGATCAAACAGATAATGCGGTTGGCCTCCTGAAAACCCACCTTCTTGTGGAAAGCATAGCTGGCAGTGTTGCCCAGCTCAATATCGGATCCCATCTGGGTGCAGCCCTTGCTCCGCGCCCAGCTCTCGGCTCGTTGCAGGAGCCTTTTCGCAATCCCCCGCTTTCGATGGGACGCCTGCACATAAATCCCTTCCACATAGCCCACGGGGCTGGAACTCGAGCCTTCCACATAGTCAGCGCGAATCGATACATTAATGAAGCCAACATACTCCCCGTAAAGGCGGCAGAGAAAGCCGGTTTCCTTTTGGGAGTCTAGGATCGAGACGCACGTCTCTCGCATTTCCTCAAATGAGTGATCAGGCCAAAGCGAAACTCCCATCTCGACCCAGGGGGACATGTTCTCCTTGGACACTTCCACAATGTCGCCCAAGGTTTCCTGGACCTTCCAAAGCAAAAGGGGCTGGATGGCGGGGTAGGTTAGTTGGGCGGGCAAGTCCTCCACCGCAATAATCTGGGCGATTTCCGACTCGGGCAAAGGTCCTAGGTTCAATATGTCTGCCAAGAACAATCGTCCGTGACGGGTCTCCTCCCGGGTGACAGAATAATCGGAAATAGACTGCAAGCGATAGTCAAGTGCACCTGTTTCCTCGAAGAGTTCTCGCTGGGCCGTTTGCAGCACAAGCTCACCCGGTTCTTTGCGTCCGCCTGGAATCTCCCAGGTGTGTCTGGCCTTCTGCCGCACAAAAAGCCACTTCTCCCCATACTTGGCGGCGATGACTGCATAGGACATGTCTTCTTCACTGATGGTACCCACTGCATGGAAATGAACATCCAAAACGTCCACAGCATCCACCCCTTATTGACGGGAAATCCATAGACAGTACTCTCTCACATCGTCTTCGAGTCTGGCAGGGTAGGTGAAACCTACGTGGCCTGCCACCTCCCTGGCTAATCGGGAGAACAGATCGAGCAGGGCAAAAAATGCCTGCCAACTTTCGCCCAGGTCTGCCCCTGCGAAGGTGGCCTCCAGCTGCCACCACGTTTCCTGATCTAGATAGTGTTTGAACCGCTTCCCCCACAGACCGGGGTTAGCTGTCCAATCTGTGATGGTGCCTAGATACCACTCGATCATGGGATATAAGAAGTTATGGCGCAAGACGTGATCGAGCATGTACTTGGCGAAGGGCAGTTCCTTGCGCCAAAGATACTTGGGCACATAAATGGCATCCCACCAGAATTCATGGACAAGCTCTTCATAGCGCTCGGCCGTGGGCTTCTTTACCAAGTACTCCGTGTAGCTTGGTTCCCTAAGGTGGGCAAAAAGGTTATCCTTGTCCACAAGGACCCGGCCTCCATTGCGGTATGCATCGGCAGACACATGGAGGTCTGCGGTGATCTGGAAATCTACCCGCACCCCGTCTTGAAACAAGACTAGACGTGTAATCCAACCCTCACGGACGGTGGCACGGGGTTGATAGGGCCAGCGGACCATAATTGGGCCCATAAACGTCAGCCAATCATCATTGGCCGCAAAAGGGGCTAGATTGGAGACGTAGAGCTCGATGTCGTAGTCAGAGAGAAAGTCAATAGCCGAGCCTGGAACCACTCTGGAGCTCGTTAAGACCATACCCCGAACGGCAGCACTTTCCTGGGCCCAGCCGCACAAGGTTCGCAGAACAGCTTGTTCCTCCCTCATCTGCTTGCCTTACCCCCTTCTAATGGGATGGCGAATCACCGTTCGATACTTGTCCGGAGTCACCCTTCGTACATCGGAGAGGTAGATTTCGTGATGTCGCCTCTGATCAGAAAAATCACTCCGATACCCCTCTGCTCTCAGGAACTCCTCCATCCTCGCTACCGTCTTGGGTTCTGCGTCAAAGGGCCCGAGATGCATGATCTGCACGCAGAGGCCTTCGTTCACAGTCAAGAACTCAACCGGGGAGCAGTCTAGTTTCTTCTTGCGAGTGACCTCGTCCTTAGCCCACTCTAAATCGTCTTCGGTCACAAAGTCCGGCAGCCGGATCGCGGAAATCCAGTGGAAGGCGTCCTTTTTGGTATAATCAACTCCATGCACCCCTTCCTGCCACCAGAAACCTTCCAACGGAGGGACCACGTACTCAAAGAAGCCCTCAATGCGGCGCGCTCCCTTGTGGCTCATCTTGATGGTATAGGCCACCGCATAAAGGAGCTCAATGGACCGTTGATAGTCTCCCCCCTCTTCATTGGGGTCTCCCACCCCCCGTACCGCTTGATAATTCATGGGTGGTATCTCCACAATTTCGGGCTGGATACCAGGAAGATAAAACTGTTTGTACTCTTTCTTGAAGTCAAATGCCACGTTTGAGACCTCCCACTTTTTAAGATGTGTTGCGTTAGTCTATATGACACGATCCTACTCCAACGCCGGCGGGCAGATTCCCAAAAAAACGAGGGAGGGTAAGGTGGGATGGAAGCCCTGCATAGAAGCGGACACCTACCCCTCCAACTGGGCTGACGGACCACAAAGAAAGACCAGCAAGAAGGCGAGGTTCAAACCCTGCCGAGCGGGACTCAGACGATGTCCTTCCCAGGAAGATGCCAGTCACAACTGCCTCCAAGATTAAACAACAATTGGCACACCTAGCAGCAAGCAGCCCATACCACCCACCTCAGCGTGTAAAAATCTGTCTCAACTTGGTCTATAGGGTCGAAAATGCTTCGATCGCTTCACCTTATCCAAGTCTTCTTTCTGCACAAACCAATGTACATACCCACATTTGCCGCAAACAACGACCTCAAACCGGGCCGGCCGCCAGCTCCCGGTTCCTGGCAGCAAGTTCGGCCCGTACCCTCCATTGGATGCGGTAGTGGCCGCTAATAGATGCGTTTGTCCGCAAGCCTGGCACTCCTTGATCATCCCAGATCCTCCTCAAAGGCCTTAAGTACTTTGTAGCGCTCCACCGCCAGAATACCCTGCCAGTATCGACGGGCCACGGCGAAATCTTCGGGAAAGTCCACCCAACTCCAGGTTATGCCCCAGAGACCGTCCTCCGTTCGCTGAGCGAGATAGAATCGAAGGTTTTCGTGTACGAGTTCCCGAAACTCGTGATAGAGAGGATCGTAGGGACTCTGGATGAAATCCAGGGGTAGCGCTTTATAGCCTTTGTCCCAATTGCAGACATCCTTGTCAATTACGAAGCGGGTCAACGCATCCAACTTTTGCCGCACTTCGTCCAAGGAATGTTCCATTAGGATATTAAACCGCTCTTTATGAGGGGCCAAGAGACTTACACATTTTCGGTAGTTGCTAAGCTCATGCCGTTCCATGGATGCAGCCTGCATCACCCGGGGTACGGCCCTTTTGAGAGACTCCCAGCCTAATCTGGCCCCAACACTTCCCTCCGGTGACCAACGCAGAAGAAGGGCCGCAAGTTCCACGCTGGGATTGAACATCCAAATCTCCTGGGCATCTTCCTGCCAATGCCACCACGGCGCATGGGGATACTGATTGTTCCCCGGCAGAACCGAGGCCCACATACCGGGCTGGACTTGCGGTGTCTGTATCAAGTAGTCCAGCATACTCTTTACCATGGACTCACCGGCAGCCGCCTGCACCTCAACTAATATCTGACCCGCCATCCAAGTGGCCATCGGCGACGACGCAGGGAGCCAAAAATCCGGCTCCAGTCCATGTCCAAAGCCTCCATCCTCATTTTGAAATGCAGACAGATAGTGCAGCACTCGTTCAGCAGATCCTCCCCTGAAGAGGAAGTCCCACCGAGCGGCTTCCAACGGACGACCATAGCGCTTCAGCCATGCTTCAGCTCTATGCATGACGCACCTCCCAATCCTTAGTTGTTGATCTGAGCAACCACCCTCACTGGCGATCCTTCCGCACGGATCTTTAAAGGAAAGGCCATAACGTCAAATGCTCTTGCTGGCGCTAATTCCGCAAGGTTGGTCAGGTTCTCAATGATGGGGATGCCCGCATCCAATAGTTTCTTGTGAATGGCAAAGGGTGCAGTGTCGGGAGAGGGAAAGTCCAGTCCGAGCAGCTTAACGCCTCGTTCAATCAAGAAGTCCGCCAGTCCCTCGTGTAAAGTGGGATGCTCTGTGTAGTACGCGTCTGTGCCGTAAGTAGTACTCCAGTCACTCCAGAGCAAGACAATATCGCCCCTGGTCACCAAGGAGCCATATTCAACCTTGGGACCAAGGAGTGACTGCCCCCGCACATCCAGGAGAACTCCCCGGCCGATAAAGGTCGCAAGTGGAAGGTCTTGGACCATAGCTCCCTCCTCCAAGAAGTGCAAAGGAGCATCGAGGTGGGTGCCCACATGGAAACCGCTCTTTAATAGGAAGGATGTGAATCCGTCCTCGCTCACGCTCTTGCGCTGCACCAAACGAAAAGGCTCATCCCCTGGGTAGTGTGGAGAACCGTCCCGCAATACATGGCTCAAGTCAACGAGTCTGGACATCTGATCATCTCCTTGTAGGCAGCTCCCTAAGATAACCGACCATGGCCTGGCGATTGCCATGGGGAACGTCAGAATAGTCCTGATCAGCTAGGTTGATCAGGTCGTCGGTCACCAAAAACACCTGCATGCCCAGCTTCAGTGCTGCGAGGTCTTCCTGAACATCATTGCCAACCATCAGACAGTCTTGGGGGTCTGCACCGATGTTCGTCAAGATTTCCCGATAATAACCCAGATGTGGTTTTGTGAAACGGGAGTTCTCATAGGTCGTGATCCAGGTAAAGTCAGCGGGGTTAAGACCGGCCCAGCGCATTCTTTCCTCGGTAGCCACCTTTGGAAACACTGGATTGGTGGCCAAAACGGCCTCATAGCCCTTATCTTTCAAAATCCGTATGCACTGGTCGGCTATGGGAGTTGGGTTGGTGGCCTGGGAAAGCTTGGAAAACTCGTTCTGGTAAAACTCAACAAAGACCGCCTCATGCTTCTCCCGTTCGCCTCCATACGTGGCCAAGAATAGTTCCCAAAAACGGCCTTCATTGGTCATGGCGCCGTCATTGCCCACCATCACCTCGAAGCCGGCCATCACAGTCTGTACTAATTTTTGTGTCCCATAGCCAAGCTGCGCGCCCTTGACCGACAATTCCTGCAGGTAGCTCCGGACAAATACATTTTGATCCATGGGGAGCAGTGTCCCGTCCAGATCAAACAACACAAATTTCACCCAATTCCCCCTAGGTTCTCATTCATACTACGCTTCTTGGCAGCGTCCATGATCTGATCATATACTTGTTGCACAGTATAATTGGCCTGGCGAGCCCGGTCAAAATAACCCTGTCCAAAAAGCTCTGTCCCAATCGCAGCGCCCAGCGGGCAATCACCTCGCAGAAGAGCCAGGAACTCCGCCTGACGACGGTGCTTGCGCTGCAGTTCAAAGGCGGTTACCAGGGCCAGCTGAAATACCTCCAGACTGGGATCGGCCAACTCTACCCGGACTTTCTTGCTGCGCAAATAGGGGGTGGCACTTCGCAAGGCCGCCGAACCTGCAATGGCATCGCGGGCCCCGTAGCGAATCTGCCGAATACCCATCATCACAGCGGCCCCAAAGCACATGGGACATGGCTCTAAGGATGTGTACAGCGTATACTGGCGAATCTGGGGATGATCGTCCCTTTTTAACTGGTAAAGGGCATTCATCTCGGCATGGGCCAAATTCGTACCGTCCAGGGGCGAGCTGGTGATGGAGCCGAAAATGGCATTTCGACCCCGGGAGATAATCTCACCTTGCACGTCCACAATGACACAGCCGACAGGCACGGTGCCTGCCAGAAACGAATCCCAGGCAAGTCTCATTGCCTCTTGCCAGTAGGCCCCTACTCTTGTCCACACATGATCGCCCCTCTTCCGGCAGTAGTCACATACTGTACAGTATACCCCGGAAAGACCAGAAATCCTGTTGGTTCAAGTGCTCTTCCTTCCCAAAGACAGAAGCGTAGTGTATAATAGAGGTGAAATAAATGTAAAAACGGAGGGAAGTTATGAGGAGAGAGGACCTAGAACATATGGGTTTTGCCACCAAAGCGATCCATGGAGGGCACAGCCCAAATGCGGCTGGGGCGCTGGTCACCCCGATTTATCAAGCATCTACGTTTCGCTTTGCCAGCGCCGAACAAGGTGCCAGACGCTTTGCCTTAGAGGAAGAGGGCTACATCTACACCAGATTAGGCAATCCAAACTCCACCGAACTTGAGCAAAAGCTCGCTTTGCTGGAAGGAGCTGAGGCCGCTGTGACCACAGGCTCCGGAATGGGAGCGATCACATCGGCCTTCTGGACTGTGCTCGAACCAGGTGACCACATCGTTGCTGGCAAGGCACTTTATGGCTGCACCTTTGCCTTCCTGGGACATGGAGCGAGCAAGTTTGGCATTGAGACAACCTTTGTTGACATGAGCAGACTTGAGGAAGTGGAGGCGGCTCTCAAGCCCAATACCAAGGTCGTCTACCTCGAAAGCCCGGCTAACCCCACGATGACAATTGCGGACATCGCCAAGATCTGCGCTCTGGCCCACACAATTCCCGGCTGCATGGTCTTTGTGGATAACACCTACTGCACCCCCTACCTGCAAAAACCGATCGAGCTTGGTGCCGATGTGGTTTTGCACTCTGCCACAAAGTATCTCAACGGGCATGGCGACGTGATCGCTGGTATCGTAGCAGGAAGGAAGGAGTTCGTGGATCAGGTGCGCTACTTCGGCGTGAAAGATCTAACCGGATCGGTCTTGAGCCCCTTTGATGCCTACCTCATTGTCCGGGGTTTTAAAACCTTAGCGCTGCGCATGGAAAGGCATTGCGCAAACGCCCAGATCGTGGCGGAATTCCTGCAGAGACACCCTGCCGTTGCCGCCGTACATTATCCAGGCCTCAATACATTTCCCCAGTTTGAACTGGCGAAAAGGCAAATGCGTCTGCCAGGAGCAATGATCGCCTTCGAGCTGACAGGCGGTATCGAAGCGGGCCGGACTCTCATGAACAGTGTACAGCTTTGCACCTTGGCGGTGAGCTTGGGCGATACGGAAACCCTGATTCAGCATCCGGCCTCCATGACCCATTCCCCTTACAGTCCTGAGGAACGAGAGCTTTGCGGCATCAGCGATGGCCTAGTCCGCCTGTCCGTTGGACTTGAAGACCCAGAGGATATTATCGCAGACCTTCAGGCTGTGCTCGACACCCTATAAAAAGAAAAGGGAGTACAGATGCGCCGTGCTCCCTTGGTCTTTTTGAGACGGCTACTTCACTTCAAACTCCTTTTTGAGCAGAGCCATCACTAAACAGTCTTCCCAGGCATCACGGTGTTTGATATACGTATATTCACGGAGAATGCCCTCTTTCTGAAATCCGAATTTCTCTAGCAGGCGAATGGAGGCTGTGTTGGCCGGAAAAACAGAGGCTTGAATTCTGTGCATTTCCATCTCCCCGAAACCGAAGGGGATGATGGCCTGCAGGGCCTCAAACATCAAGCCTTTGTGCCAGTGTTCCATGGACAACTCATAGCCAAGTTCTGCCCGGGAAAAGTGGTCAAAATCGCTAAAGCCGCAGGTCCCAATGACTTTATCTTCAGGTTTCAGTGTGATCCCCCAGCGGATGGACTGTTCGTTTTGATAGCCTGTCTTAAAGAAGCGTACGAAACCGCGACCATCCGCAATGGTCCTTGGCCACCAGTCATAATACTTGGCCAGCTCCTCGGTGAAATAGGCGTGAATTTGAGCACCGTCATCATACCTGAGTTGTCGCAGAATCAACCTCTCCGTCTGCAAGACGGGAAACTGCGTGAAAAACGACATACATCTACCAGTCCACCTTGTCTGTTATTGTGACTTCAGTTTAGCACATAGGATCCCAAAAGAGAATCCACCCTCACGGATGGATTCGCCTCTGCTTTTTCTTATCGCAACAGATTGTTCACTGGAATCGGCGGCTCTGGAGCCTCGACCAAGGCTACAATCTTGGCGCAGGGAACAATCACCCTTTGCCATCCACCGAGATCCACAACGGGACGCCGAAATACCAAGTAGGTCTCCTGGACCTGAATCAGCTGCCATTCTGCATCAAACAAGCCGCCTTCATCTTCTCCGAGTATAATATAGGCCCAACGGTTGATGAAGTTTGCCCAGGCTTCAGGACAACGGCAGCATACGTCTCTCAAACCCATTTCCATCCCTCCTTCGATTCACTATATGAAGGCCGTAGGATAAAAGGGATGGTGCTCCGGTACTGAGTTTGCCAAGATGGGGGACGCTGAACCGCCTTTTCGATACTATGCACTAGGGAATGGAGGTTCAGCCCATGTCGAATCAACGAAGGATCGGACTCTTGTCACCGTTTTTTCTCCCGATAGCAGCCTACGAAAAACCTGCCAATGACCTCAACATCGGCCTAGTGATTGTTACGCCAAACAGAATTGACTGGAAACGCCAGAAAGTCCAAGGTCTCCTTTGGACCGGTGAGGCTTGGATAGAAGACAGCGTGGTCCTTCCCAGGGCCCACTACAACCGCTTCTATGGACCCAAACCCAAGGTAGTGGACAGACTGGAAGGCCTCCTCGGCAAGAACAAGGTTTTTAACCACATCACGCGCTTTAACAAATGGAGCATCCACCAACTCCTGGCAGAGTCGAAGCTGAAGGCATATCTCCCAGCCACGGAATTGTATACACCAAAGCAGCTAAAGGCTTATTTGGAGCGCTTTAAGCAGGTGATCGTCAAGCCGGTCTCCGGTCAACTGGGGACACAGATCTACCTGGTGAGAGAGGAGGCGGGGATCTATTATCTGCATTGCGGAACCACCTCACCTGTAGCGGTCTTTTCTTCCTTACGAGACCTTCTGGTCAAGCTGGAATCCTTCGCCCACAATGATTTCCTGGTACAGCAGTATGTTACCTTTGCCTCTGTGCAGGGGAGAATCTTTGACATCCGTTTTTTGATTCAGAAAGGCGGAGCAGGCAACTGGCATGTGTCTGGCCGACTCAGTCGGGTAGCCCTATCCTACTCCTATATCACCAATGTGAGCCAGGCGATTGTGGAAACCGATGAGATTCTGCTGCAGGCCTTTCCCGGTCGCCACCTCCTACCCACCCTAACGGAGCTTAGCCTGGAGGCCGCCCGCATCGTGGAAGCATCCCTTGGCTCCCTGGGCGAAATCAGTGTGGACCTTTGCCTCGATGATCAAGAGCGCGTTTGGATCATCGAGCTCAATGCTAAACCCATGAAGAGTATCTTTGCCCATCTAGGAAAGGGCGAGCTCATGCAGGAGATCTACAAACAGCCGCTGCTTTACGCCCTGCATTTGGCTGCAAGCTGAGGTCGGCCGTCACCTGACCGTCTTTTGCTCCGAAATTCGCAAAAAGCCTGTACAAGCTGGTCTGGAAGAACTTACACATTGGCGAAAACATCCCCTGAGCATGACTCAGAGTAGGTTTTCTGCTCACATTTGGGAAATTGGACTTTTGTTTGCAGGATTTTCGCGCTTGAGCCATAATTACTATACTGATAGTCCTGTGATGGATACTACATTTTCAAACAATTTGGTCAAAAGGGGTGATGCTGCGGGATAGCGATGGAGTAAGAACGACACAGCATTAGATTTATGAAAAGGAAGGTGACTTGTGTGTCAAACCGTAAGTTAACGATTAGCGTTGTAGTGACCATGTTGTTGTTGACGATGGCCTTTGGCGTCAGTGCCGAAGACAAGCGTATGGCAACTTGGGTTGATGAAGTAATTATCGTTGAAGAACCATCGGTAACCACTGCTGTCTCCCGCTTGCAGGCCGGCGACATTGATATCTATGCATCAACATCATCCGAACCGGTTCCATTCAACACCATACTCAACGATCCAAACTTGGATTACTACCAGACATTTGGATCCTATAGCGAAATTACATGGAACCCCGTAGGACCTACATTTGAAGATGGCCGTTACAATCCATTCGGCAACCTGAGAATTCGGGAAGCAACAAACTGGCTTATTGATCGGGACTACATTGCCCAAGAGCTGTATGGCGGCTTAGCCCTACCTAAGTTCACCATGCTCAACAATGCCTATGTTGACTATTCCCGCGTTGTTGAGACGGCCCGTTTCCTCGAGTCCAAGTACGCCTATGACTTTGAGCAAGCGAAGCAAGTCATTTGGGAAGAGCTCATGAACGATGGCTGCAGACTTGTGGACGGCATTTGGACTTACAATGGTGAGCCCATTGAGATCCTGATTCTAGCCCGCAGCGAAGACCAGCGTGCTTTTGTCGGTGACTACTTGGCCGATCAGCTAGAGGCGATCGGTTTCAAAACTTCTGTGGATCTTCGCACCGGCGCCGAAGCTTCCCCCATCTGGATGATGGGCGATCCTTGGCTAGGTCAATGGCATGCTTACACCGGCGGTTGGGGTGCAGGTGCAGTATACCGCGACCAAGGACACATCTTTGACCAGATGTATACTCGCAGAACCATGAGCCAGCCACTCTGGCAGGCACTCGAGCCAATTCCAGAACTGGATGAGATCTCTGAGAAGCTCTACTACAAGAACTTCAAGACCATGGAAGAGAGAGGCGCTCTCTATTCCCGTGCTCTGGAACTTGCATTCCTCGATTCACCTCGCATTTACACTGTGGATCAAATCTCTTATGTGCCACGTCGTGCCGACGTTAGTGTAGCCTCCGACTTGGCCCAAGGTGTATCCAGTACTGCTCTGTGGCCCAGCACGCTTCGCCGCGGTGACGAGATTGGCGGTACTGTGACCATCGGTTCGCAGCAAGTACTTGTAGAACCATGGAACCCCGTAGGCGGCTCGAACTGGACATTCGACCAGTTGCCAATGAGAGCTACCTTTGACCGCGGTTTCATCAGCAATCCGTTTACCGGTAACTACATGCCCCATCGTATTGAGCGCATTGAAGTTACTGTGGAAGAAGGACTCCCCGTTTCCAAGTCTCCTGATTCCGATTGGGTAGAACTGAGCTTCGCACCTGAGATTAAGGTTCCTGGCGACGCTTGGCTGTACTGGGATGGATCCTTAGGACGCATGGTTACGGTTGATGAAATCTATCCAGAGGGTTTGTATGCTCCTCGTCATACCGTCATTCACTATCGTGATGACCTCTTTGACACCGTACTCTGGCATGATGGCAGCCCCTACACAATCGGTGATATGATGTTATCCACCGTACTCAGTTGGGACCGCGGATTCCCCGAGAGTCACATTTTTGACCCGGCAGAAGAATCCAGCACAAAATCTGCTATGAACAATGCCCGTGGTTGGAGAATCATCTCCGAAGATCCGTTTGTGTATGAAGTCTGGTCCGAGTCTTGGTACATTGATGCCGAGCAGAACCTTGGCGACATCTTCGCTGTGTACTACAACTACGGTACACAACCCTGGCACACACTTGTTCTGGGTATGATGGCTGAGGAAAATGGCGAATTGGCGTTTACAGCATCCAAAGCGAATACCCTGGATGCCGAATGGCTCGGCTACAACATGGGGCCAAGCTTGCCAATCCTCGACAAATACTTGGATCAAGCAATCGAGACCAATTATCTTCCTTACGCAGACTTCCTAAGTCAGTGGATTTCTGAGGAAGAGATCGCAACTCGCTATGCCAACGCCAAGGCTTGGTATGAAGCGAAAGGCCACTTCTGGATTGGTAATGGTCCTATGTATCTTGAGGCCGTTTACCCCGTGGAGAAGGTCGTTCATCTGAAGCGCTTTGAGCAATACTCAGAGCCTGCAGACAAATGGTCCATGTTTGACCAACCCAGAATCGCCGAAGCAGAAATTAGCGGTGGAACAAGGGTCAGAGCAGGAGAGGAAATTTCCTTCCTAGTTGACATTTCCTTCCAAGGCGAAGTATACCCAACTGAGTTCATTCAGGAGGTCAAATACATCGTTCTGGATGCTGCCGGTAATGTGGCCTACAGTGGCCAGGCTCAAGCCGTTGGTGAGGGACAGTTCGAAATCGTGCTGACCGGTGAAGATACGAAACAGCTGCCGATCGGCTCCAACAAACTCGAAGCCATTGTCCTCCCAACTCTTGTAGCTGCTGCAACGTTTACTGCACACACGTTTGTGACACTTCCCTAAAGGGCATAATCACAACGCTTGATTTACAAGCGAGGGCGTGGCCTCCACGCCCTCACTTCTTCTGTTCCAGATGAATACCGGGAGGTATGGAAATGCAAAACATCGACTCTATGCAAGGACAGTCTACGATAGCGCGCCAACGTAGGCAGAGCAGTCTGAGCCGTGTTCTTAAATACGTACTCGTGCGAGGGCTGACCTTGCTCGTTACTGTTACGATCGGAGTATACCTAGCCATTCTAATCGCTAACGGCGGCGGCTATGTTGACGAAATGCGGAAGGGCCAAATCCGCGAACAGGTTTCCTTACAAATGGCAGGGGATCAAGAAATGCAATTCTTGACACTCCAAGAAAGGCGCGAACTTGAAGCCGATCAAGTGGCTGTTCGCATACAGCAATTGGGACTCGATCGCCCCTTCGCGGTGAGAAGCTTTGAGTATTTGTGGAGCGGCCTCACACTCAACCTTGGATCAGCAGATTATCTCCTCAGTGATAGCGGATCTCGTCAGGTCCGGAATATCCTGGGTGAACGGCTAGGACCAACACTACTCTTAATGGCTACCGGTCAACTCTTGCTCTTCTTCAGTTCGCTAGCATTGGGACTCTTTCTTTCACGCCGCTATGGAAGCCTTTTGGACAAGTTCATCATTGGCATGGCACCCACCAGTTCGGCACCTGCTTGGTTCTACGGCATGTTTCTCATTCTCATATTTGCTGCCGTCCTTGGGTGGCTGCCCTTTGGTGGTATGGTTGCTGCACCACCGCCGCAGGATACCTTAGCCCGCATTCTTAGTATTGCGAAACACATGATTCTACCGGTGACTGCTCTATTGATTTCTTCCATTTTCTCCGGAGCATATTCCCGGCGGACATTTTTCTTGATCTACTCCAGCGAAGATTACGTCGAGATGGCCAAGGCTAAAGGACTGTCGGATCGGGAAATCGAACGCCGCTATGTCCTTCGACCTACCCTACCCACCATTATCACCAGCTTCATGCTGACGATCATTAGTCTGTGGACAGGGGCTATCGTCTTTGAGACGGTGTTTAACTGGCCCGGTATTGGCCGCTTGACACAACAGGCCATTAACCTCTTTGACACGCCGGTCATTGTGGCTACAACCGTAATCTATGCTTATCTCTTGGCTCTCACAATCTTTTTGCTGGATATCATATACTCCTTGGTTGACCCCAGGGTGAAAATCGGTGGAGGTGGAACGAGGTCATGAAAGCGACCCTAAGCAATGCATTTCACCAGATGAAGCGCTACCCATCGGCGGTTGTCGGAAGCATCATCATCTTACTCTTGATTTTTATGGCTATCTATGCGATGATCGCCATACCCTACGGAGAAGCGGTTCGGCTTTGGCGGGGTGCGGACAATGTCTGGGTACAAACACCGCGTAATGCTCGCCCTGCATGGCTCAATTACTTCTATCAGGAGAAGCAACCCGTCACAATGAGAATGACGACAGAAGACAATCCCGACCTGAAATCCATTGTGGACCTTGGTGGCGGGGTCGCTACATCGGATTTCCTGTTTGAATTCGATTACCAGTATGACGGATTTCCCTCGGAAATATCGGTCTTTTTGAACGCCACCTTCGCTTCGGCCCGTCCTAACGTGGCCATGAAATGGATCGCTCCCGATGGACGGGAGATCCAGCTAGGCGAGCTCGCTGTTCGCACCAATGAGAATTTCTCCATTTCCCAAGATACGCGCATTCAACGCAGACTTGGCGGAGCCTTACCAGAAAAGGGACTTTTTGCCGACCCCGCAGATCCAAACAAGGTGCTCAAGGGTACCTACCAGTTGGTGGGTGAAGGTCTCATCTTTGAAGAGGGTTCTACCGTCGATGCTACCCTTGTGGTATATGGCCAGCTGCATGGCCTGGCAGGAACCGACCACCGCCGCAGGGACATTACAGTCGCCCTGCTTTGGGGTACACCTGTGGCCCTATCCTTTGGCTTAGTGGCGGCAGTGGGATCCTCCATCGTCACCATGTTTTTGGGTGCTGCCTCGGTCTGGTTTGGCGGCTGGGTCGACTGGCTGATTCGGAGGATCAATGAGGTAGTGATGATCCTGCCCCTCTTGCCCATTCTGATCATGGTCGGGCTGTTCTACTCCCGAAGTATCTGGGTGATGTTGAGTGTCGTGATTCTCCTGGGAATCTTCGGTTCGGGCATCCTCAGTTATCGCTCCATGTTCCTGCAAGTTAAGGAATCGGGTTATATTGATGCCGCCAGAGCCTACGGTGCAGGTAATGGCCGAATTATTGTCCGTTACATGATTCCCAAGATCATCCCAACTTTGATTCCGGGATTTGTGACCCAAGTACCCGCTTTCGTGTTCTTAGAAGCGACGCTGGCTGTACTCGGTCTTGGCGATCCTGTGCTGCCTACGTGGGGTAAACTTCTCAATGATGCCCAAACCAATGGCGCATTATTCAACGGTTACTTTTATTGGGTTTTGGAGCCAGCCTTCCTGCTCATTTTAGCTGGACTTGGATTTGCCATGCTGGGCTTCGCCCTCGACCGTATCTTTAACCCACGTCTAAGGGGGATATAGTATGAGTACTCGTGACAAGAAGATTGTGCTTGATGTTCAGAACTTAAAACTGTACTTCCGCACCCAGGCAGGACCCGTCCAGGCCGTGGATGATGTGAGCTTTCAACTGAGAGCAGGGCATACCCTAGCCGTAGTCGGCGAATCGGGCTGTGGAAAGACGTCGTTGGCCAAAGCCATCCTGCGCCTTTTGCCCCGCAACATTTCTACGTACACGGGCTCCATCATTTTTGATGGGCAGGACATTATGAAATACGATGACGAGAAGTTTCGCAGGGAGATTCGCTGGCATAATATTGCCTCGGTTCCCCAGGCTTCTATGAACTCTCTCAACCCCGTGATCCGCATTGAGGACCAGCTTGTTGAGCCTCTGTTAATTCATGAAAGAATCAGCAGGCAGCAGGCTAGAACCCGAGTTGCTGAAGTCTTTGAGATTGTGGGTCTACCCGTCGACTTCCTGCAGCGTTACCCCTTTGAATTGAGCGGCGGAATGCGGCAGAGGGCCATCATTGCCATGGCCTTGGCATCAAATCCTAAGCTGATCGTACTTGATGAACCTTCATCCGCCCTTGATCTGCTGTCCCAGGCCAACTTGATGAATGTACTCAAGCGGGTCAAACAACAGACAGATGCAACCTTTATTCTGATTACACACGATATCGGAACCGCCAGTGAGTTGGCTGATGAAATTGCCGTTATGTACGCTGGGAAGATGGTCGAATACAGTTCTGCCCAGTACTTCTATACAGACGCACACCATCCCTATTCTCAGAAATTGATGGCAAGCGTACCAACGCTGCGGGAGGACAAAGAACTGGAATTCATTCCAGGGCAGCCCCCTTCCCTGATCAATCCGCCTACCGGCTGCCGCTTTGCAGAGCGGTGCGAAAAGCGATTCGAAAAGTGTTCTATGCAGCCCGACACCACATACCTGGAGAACGGGTCCACGGTGCAGTGCTGGCTATTTGAGGAGACGGGAGAGGTGAAACATGCCTAGTCTAGCAAGGACTTTACCAGAGGAACAACCAACACAACAAAAGGCGGTTCTTCGCGTTGAGGATCTCCACACTTGGTTTGAGGTACGCCGTATGGGCTTTTTTAAAGCGGGCGATGTGCGAGCCTTAGATGGGGCCTCCTTTGAACTATATGCAGGGGAAACCATTTCCATTGTAGGTGAGAGCGGCTGCGGCAAGAGCACACTAGCCAAGACGATCCTGGGCATCAACCACATCACGAAAGGCTCTATCTTCTTTGATGATGAAGATCTGAGCACCTTGGACAAGGAAGGCTGGAAACGCTATCGTTCCAATATCGGCTACATCCAGCAAGACCCCTATGGTGCCCTGCCTCCATTTATGACGGTGAAACGCATCTTGGAAGAGCCCATGAAAATCAACGGCGTCAGGGACAAAGCAGAGCAAACAAGGCGCATCCGACAGGTCCTGGAAGAAGTGAAATTGGCACCCATCGAGGACTTTTTGCCGAAATTCCCCCACATGCTCAGTGGTGGACAGCAGCAGCGCCTGGTGATCGCACGGGCCATGGTCTTGGAGCCCAAGATGCTGATTGCCGACGAACCCGTATCCATGCTGGACGCTTCGGTCCGGGTAGAGATTCTCCAGTTGCTACAAGCGCTGCAGAGAAGGCACAATTTGGCCATTCTCTATATTACCCATGACCTCTCCACAGTACGGTACTTCTCGGAGCGCATATTTGCCATGTACGGCGGGAAGATCATCGAAAAGTCGTCCACGGCCGCCTTGCTCGAACAGCCTCTCCATCCCTATACAGCGGCACTCTTTGAAGCGACATCGGATCCTGATGCAGAAAACCTGAAAACCTTTAAGGATGTACCTGCAGGCGAACCGCCTAGCTTGATGAATCCGCCCCCGGGGTGCAGATTCCATCCCCGCTGCCGGAAAATGATCAAGGGACTCTGCGATGTGCAGATACCGCCGGAATTCTGGGTACAGGAAGACCATGCGGCCGCGTGTTGGCTTTACAAGGATGAGGTCTAGTGCGACGCACCACACGCCATATCCTCATTGGCGCCGCCTTGGCCATCCTAGGCTGGTTGGCGATCTTTGCCATGGTCTTGGAGTTGATTCCCCAAGTCATTGAGCTCTATCTGATCGCCTATGGCGTAACCTTCGCCGGATTCATCCTGGGTATGGCCTCAGTTTTTACAGAAATCCGGGAGAATCTGCGCAAGCATCGCCGCGACAATGAATAGGAAAAGAGCCGTGCCATTAGCGCGGCTCTTCTTGATCTGACCCTGACTGCACTGCGGCTGAATCAAGGCAAGCCTGCCCTATATCCCTACGGTAGAAGAACTCTGGTTGATCATACTGACATAAGAAGTCATACACCTTCTGTTGAGCCTCCCTCAGGTTATCTCCCAGGCATCCTGCGAGGTACACCCGTCCTCCGGCGCTAACGAGCCCTTCTTCCTTTTCAGCCACCCCGCTATAGTAGACGGACACAGACCCGCCCTCAAAGCGGAACGAAGGAAGCAAAACTCCTCCTTGGACAGGACCTGGATAGCCCTTGCTGGCCACCACCACCCCGACCATACCCTGGGAACTCCACTTGAGCTTGGGCCTCTCTCCGGCTAAAACTGCGAGCATAGCCGCGACCAAGTCCGACTCCAAACGGGGCAGCAACACCTGGGTCTCTGGATCACCGAAACGGGCATTAAACTCAATCACTTTAGGCCCCTCGCTGGTCAGCATTAATCCCGCATACAGGACCCCCGTGAAAGGCCTCCCTTCCAGCACAAGGGCTTTGGCTGTCGGCTCTAGAATCTCTGCGATGGCCTGTTCAACCACACCCGATGGAATTTGGGGAACGGGAGAGTATGCTCCCATCCCTCCTGTATTCGGACCCTGATTTCCGTCCAAGGCCCTCTTGTGATCCTGGGCCACATCCAGGGGAACAACGAGCTCACCTTGGACTAGGGCCATCAGCGAGAACTCCTCACCCTGCAAACATTCTTCGATGATCACCTTGGATGAAGCTTCCCCAAACTTCTTGCCCTGAAGCATCTCCTCCAGGGACTCCTGGGCTTGCCTCTTTGTATGTGCCACCACAACTCCCTTGCCCGCGGCCAGACCGTCGGCCTTAATCACAATAGGAACAGGCGATTGCTCTAGATAGGACCTGGCCTCAGTGTAAGCGGTGAATTCCCGGTAATCTGCCGTGGGAATGCCGTACTTGGCCATGAGAGCCTTGGCAAACGACTTACTGCCCTCAATCTGTGCAGCCCTTGGACTTGGGCCGAAAACAGGAATCCCCTCCTCGAGGAAACGATCGGCCAGACCGTCCACCAAGGGTTTTTCCGGTCCAATTACAACCAAGTCCAGATTGTGTTGCCTGGCAAAACGAACAAGCCCCTGCTGATCATCCTCCAAATAGGGCACGGTTATGGCCACCGATCGCATGCCGGGATTGCCCGGCGCCACAAAGACCTTGTCAACAAGAGGGCTTGAGGCTATCTTTTCACAGAGGGCGTGTTCCCGTCCCCCCCGACCCACCACCAATATCTTCATGGATGGTACCTCCCTCAATGTCGAAAGTGGCGCAGGCCAGTGAACACCATGGCTATTCCATATTGATCCGCTTTGTCAATGGAATCCTGATCCCGAATGGATCCTCCAGGTTGAATGATGGCGGTGATTCCCGCCTGGGCAGCTAACTCCACCGTGTCGTCCATGGGGAAGAAGGCATCCGAGGCCAAGCAGGCACCCTGGGCCTTACCCTTGGCCTGGCGCAAAGCAATTTCCGCCGCACCAACCCGATTCATCTGCCCCGCTCCAACCCCCAAAGTCATGGCATCATTACTGACCACAATGGCGTTGGACTTCACATGCTTACATACTTTCCAGCCGAATTTGAGAGCGGCGAGCTCCTCGGCTGTTGGCGCGCGTTTTGTCACCACCTTAAGGTCTCCATCGTCCACGTCTAGATCATCGGCTGTCTGGGTGAGCATACCTCCCGGCAGAGAAACATACGTTAAAGCCCCGGTCTCTTTCTCCCCCATGTCCAGACTGAGGAGACGCAGATTTTTCCTGTCCTGCAAGATCTGTAAGGCGCCTGGTTCGAAGGAGGGAGCAATGATGATTTCCAAAAAGACTTTGTGGAGTTTCTGTGCTGTAAGCACATCTACAGGACGATTCAGGGCAACGATCCCTCCAAAAATGGAAACGGGGTCACCGGCGAAGGCCCGGGAAAATGCTTCCTCTAGATTTTCTCCTACCCCCACTCCACAGGGATTCATATGTTTGACAGCAACGGCGCAGGGCTCGGAGAATTCGGCCAGAAGTCCTATAGCGGCGTTGGCGTCGTTGATGTTATTGTAGGAGAGTTCCTTGCCTTGCAGCTGCTTAGCGTGGACGAGTGAAGTGGCGGGAGCCAAGGGCGTCCGGTAAAACGCCGCCTGCTGCTGGGGGTTCTCCCCATAGCGCAAATTCTGTTCCAGTTCATAGGTCAGAGTGAGCTGCTCTGGGAATGTCTCCCCTGCCAACTCCGTCAGGTACTTGGCAATTAAAGCGTCATAGGCGGCCGTATGCCGGAACACCTTAGCGGCCAGTTTGCGCCGGGCGGCGCCATCTAGCCCTCCCTGCTTCAAGCCGTCTAGCACCCAATCGTAATCCGAGGGATCGACCACAACCGCCACATGCTCATGGTTTTTGGCGGCTGAGCGCAACATAGAAGGACCACCTATATCAATGTTTTCGATGGCCTCTTCCAAGGTACAGTCCTGTCGACTGATGGTGGCCTGGAACGGATATAAGTTGACACAGACAAGTTCAATGGGTGCAATCTCGTAGTTCTGGAGCGTCTGCCGATGTTCGGGTTTCTTCAGTTTGGCCAGAAGTCCTCCGTGAATCTTGGGATGCAGGGTTTTCACCCGTCCATCCAGGATTTCCGGGAAACCTGTGACCGCTTCCACATCAACAACGGAAAGCCCGGCCTCCCTCAGGATTCGGGCCGTACCGCCCGTGGAAATTAGTTCAAAACCTAGTGCAGCTAGCTCCTTGGCAAACTCAGCCAACCCCTCTTTGTTGGAAACACTAATCAACGCTCGCCTTAGCATTTGGTCCCCTCCTGTGAAAAAATCTGCTGTAAAACCCTGGGATACAAGCGATGCTCCACCCCGTGAATTCTCCTCTCTAAGCTGGACCTCTCCTCCCCCGGAAGTACTGGAACGCGTTTTTGGGCAATAATTGGCCCCGTGTCCATTCCCTCGTCCACATAATGCACTGTGACCCCGGTTTCTGTCACCCCCGCGGCCAGAGCCTGGCCAATCCCGTCCTTACCTGGAAAGAGCGGCAGAAGCGACGGATGGATGTTGATGATCCGGTTGGGGTACCGTTCAAGCAATGTGGGACCGATCAGCCGCATGTAGCCCGCCAACACCAGATACTCCACCCCGAGCTCCCCTAGCCTGGCTGCAAGCATCGTCTCATAGTCCGCTTTGCTGGCATAATCCCTGGGGTTAAAAACAAAGGCAGGAATACTCGCTTCTTTGGCACGCACCAGCGCATACGCTTTGGCGCGATCCGATACCACAAGCTCAATCTTGGCCTGTAACCGGCCCTGGGCCGCAGCATCCAAAATGGCCTGTAAGTTAGAACCAAAGCCCGATGCGAACACAGCGATGGGCGTCATACCAGATGAACTCCTTCATCCACTATCACTTCCCCTATTCTGTACACCGTCTCTCCCCAGGCCTGGAAGTGCCCTAGAACATCGTCCACCTCGCTTGGCGCAACGGCCAGCACCATCCCAACCCCCATGTTAAACACGTTGTACATCTCCTGGGAAGGAATCTCCCCTAGTTTTTCCAAGAGGCCAAATACAGCCGGCATTTCCCAGGAGCCAAGCTGCAAAGTGGCGCCAAGACCCTTGGGAAGCATCCGGGGAATGTTCTCTATGAAGCCTCCTCCTGTGATGTGAGCCAGACCCTTGAGCCTGCCCTCCCTGAGCAAAGGCAGGAGCGGCCGCACATAGATCCTTGTGGGTTGCAGCAACTCTGCGCCCCAGCTCTGTCCAAGTTCGGGAACATCGTCCTCGAGCGAAATCTTCTGCTCGTCAAGGATCACCTTGCGTACCAGGGAATAACCATTACTGTGCAGACCGCTGGAGGGAAGGCCTAACAAAACATCACCGGGTAGGATCGTTCGGCCATCCACAAGCCTGTCTTTTTCGCAAACACCCACTGCAAAGCCGGCCAAGTCATACTCCCCTTCGCCATAGAGACCAGGCATCTCCGCAGTTTCCCCCCCAATCAGGGCACAACCAGCTTGAACGCATCCTTCGGCCACACCGGCCACAATCTCTTCTGTTCTTTGCGGATCATTTTTGCCACAGGCAATATAATCCAGAAAAAACAAGGGCTCAGCTCCTTGGACCAGCACATCATTGACGCACATGGCCACGGCGTCAATGCCAATTGTGTCGTGCTTGTTCAAAAGGAAGGCCAGCATAATCTTTGTTCCTACACCATCTGTGCCCGAGACCAGAACCGGATGCCTAAAACCCAGGACGCCTAGGTCAAAGAGACCCCCAAAACCACCCACCGACCCGGTGGCGCCCAGGCGCTTCGTTCGCTCCAGATGCTTTTTGATCCGCTCCACGCTGGCATAACCGGCCTCAAGATCCACTCCAGCCTGTTTATAGGCCTGCGACACTGTGCCCACCCCCTCCCATGGGATACTCTCCAGTAAAACAGGCTGCGCAGAGACCGACGCCAAAGACCTCCTGCATCGCATCTACACTCAAAAACCGCAAGGAATCTGCTCCAATCATGATCCGTAGCTCCTCCAAATCATGGCGTGCAGCCGCCAGCTCATCTGTGCTAAGGATATCCATCCCGTAAAAGCAGGGGTACTGAATGGTTGGTGAAGCGATCAAGACATGAACCTCTGTAGCTCCCGCATCCTTCAGCATCATAGTGATGCGGCGGCTGGTGGTACCGCGCACAAAGGAATCATCAACCATGGCCACCCTTTTGCCTTCCACAACGCCCTGGACCGCGGAGAGTTTGAGCTTAACGCCTTGCTCCCGGAGCGACTGAGAGGGTTCAATAAAGGTGCGCCCCACATAGCGGCTCTTAATTAGGCCCAGCTCGTAGGGGATGCCTGTGGCCTCTGCATAGCCAATGGCTGCAGACAGGCTCGAATCGGGTACGCCTGTGACCACATCGGCCCCAACCGGGTGTTCTCTGGCCAAGGCCTTACCCAACCTCTTGCGGGCGGTATGAACGTTGAGGCCCCGTAAATTGCTGTCAGGCCTGGAAAAATAGACGTATTCCATGCTGCACAGAGCACGCTTGGGACTGGCGGCGAAAAACGCACTCTGCACACCTTGATGGTTGATGGTCAAAAACTCCCCCGGCTGCACATCACGTAGGAATCGAGCGCCAATCAGATCAAAGGCACAGGTTTCCGAGGAGATTACATAGCCGTCGCCTAGTTTACCGAGTGCCAGGGGCTTCAGCCCATAGGGATCCAACGCCGCATAGAGGGCATTCTCTGTCAGGATCACAAAAGCGTAGGCTCCCTCGAGCTGCTCGAGTGCCCCCATCATCTGGTGGGGAACCGCTCCCGGGCCTCCCCGCCGAGCCAAGTGGGCCAGGATTTCTGCATCGGCGGCCGTCTGGAAGATACTTCCCGCCTCTTCTAAGGCGCCCCGCAGTACTCTGGAATTGGTAATATTCCCATTGTGCGCCATGGCGATATCGCCGCTTTGGGATCGGAACAGAAGGGGCTGCACATTCTCGAATCCGTTAACTCCTCCAATAGAGTAACGTACATGACCGATCGCTCCGGACCCCTGCAGCTTTTCCATGCACTGCGCGTTAAAGACTTCTGCCACCAAGCCCTGGCCTTTGCGAATGAGCAGGGACTTTCCGTCCGTGGCTGCGATTCCAGCTCCTTCCTGGCCGCGATGCTGCAAGCTATGGAGGGCATAGTAGGTCATCTGAGCAGCTCTAGGATGATTCCAGATGCCAAAAACCCCGCACTCTTCCTGTAAGCCCCTTAGCTCAGCAAGCATGCTATGGCTCCTTTCCATACTTGAGCGATCTCTGCCGTATCTATTTCCAAAGCGGGTTTCCCTTGGGATGTGATGGACAAGACAGGCTGCTCCGTAACAGACCCAAGCAAGGTTGCATCCACCAGATCCTCGAAGCCAGCTCGGTCCTGCGGTTTCACCGACAGCAGAAAGCGTGACTGGGACTCGCTAAAAAGTGCACTAGCCAGATCATCGCCCAAGTCCAGAGAGGCACCTAGATGGCTATCTACTAGACACTCCGCCAAAGCCACAGCCAAGCCCCCCTCGGAGAGGTCGGTTGCGGACTGAACCAAGCCAGCGCCAATGGCCTCACTCACTTGGGCTTGCAGTGATTGCTCGAGACTTAAGTCAAGCTGAGGCGGGCGACCGAAGATGTCTCGCTCCAGCATCTTTTGCAGCTCACTGCCTCCGAACTCCGCTTTGGTGCTGCCCACCAGGTAGATCAAATCACCGCTCTGTTTGAAATCCTTCGTGGTCAACAAGGAGCGCTGCTCCAAAAGCCCCACCATGCCTATGATGGGAGTGGGATAGATGGCCTTTCCGTCCGTCTCATTGGAAAGAGAGACATTTCCGCCAACAACGGGGGTATCCAAAGCGTTACAGGCGGCACTGATACCCTCCACCGACCTTTCCAACTGCCAGACGATCTCCGGCTTGTAAGGGCTGCCGAAGTTGAGTCCATCGGTGATAGCTAAAGGTTTGCCGCCGGAGCAGACGATATTGCGGGCCGCCTCAGCCACTGCCATAGCTCCCCCCAGGTAAGGGTCGAGATAGATATACCTGGAATTGCAGTCTGTCGTCAGGGCCAAGGCCTTGTCGCTATCTGGAATGGCCACAACAGCCGCATTCGAACCTGCTCCAAGCAAGATGCCTTCGCCCGCAGCAAACTGATCATACACCCAAGCTTTACTGGCCACCGTTGGGCTTTGTAGTAACTGGAGGTATGTTTCCTTAAGATCAGAGATCTGGGGAACCCAAGGCTCCATAGCCTGAAACTCTCGGTAATAAGCAGGTTCTCGGGACGGTTGATGATAGACGGGAGCATGATCCACAAGCGCGGTCACGGGCACTTCTGCCCGCACTTCCCCTAAGTGCCAGAGGCGCAGCATCTGATCATCTGTCACCTTACCAATGACGACGGCATCAAGATCATGCCTTTTGAGCAGATCCATAATCTCCGCCTCTCGTCCCTTTTCCACCACCAGCAGCATGCGCTCCTGGGATTCCGAAAGCATCATCTCATAGGCCGTCATATTCGCTTCGCTTTGGGGAACCAAATCTAAGTTCAGTTCAATCCCCGTCCCGGCCTTACTAGCCATTTCCGCGGAAGAGCTGGTTAGTCCAGCTGCTCCCATGTCCTGCATGCCCACGAGGGCCGATGCACAGGCCACCTCAAGACAACCTGCCATCAGGCGCCTGCCGATTTCGGGATAGCCCACTTGCAGGGCCACAGGCTCTCTCTGCTCATCACTGTCGAATTGGACGGAGGCAAAGGTGGCGCCATGAATGCCGTCCCTTCCGGTCGGCGCCCCCACATAGATCACGGAGTTGCCCACACCCGCAGCCAAGCCCTTTTGGATCTGCCCATGCTGCACCAAACCAACAGCCATGGCGTTCACCAGTGGATTGTGCTCATAGCAGGGGTCATGCTGTACTTCGCCTCCCACGGTGGGCACCTGGACTGTATTGCCATAGTGGGCGATCCCTGCCACGATTTCCCGAAATAGATACTTGCTGCGCTCGTTGTCAAGCTCCCCAAGGCGCAGGGAGTTTAAGACTGCAAGGGGCCTCGCTCCCATGGAGAACACGTCCCGCAGAATTCCTCCAACACCCGTTCCAGCTCCGTGAAAGGGTTCCACAGCGGATGGATGGTTATGGCTCTCAATTTTAAAGACACAGGCTTGTCCGTGGCCGATATCCACCACTCCCGCCCCCTCCCCTGGACCTTGCAGTACCTGCGGTCCGCTGGTGGGGAGCCTTTTTAGGATGGGCTTAGAATTCTTGTAACTGCAGTGTTCCGACCAGAGAACAGAAAAGAGACCTACTTCCGTGTAGTTTGGCAGCCGGCCCAAGAGGTCTTGAATCCGTCGGTATTCCTCCTCGGTCAAACCCATGTCGGCATATAGCTTTTCCTGCCAAACCTGTTCTGCACTAGGTTGATACTGTTTTTCCGTCATTTGGATTTGTCCCCCTCATAATCCTAAGCGCTGAAAAATCAAGTCCACATACTTGCTGTGATAACCAGGATCAAAACAGCCTGTTATCTCTTCCCGGGATAGTACCCTGGTGACTCCTGGATCCGCTGACACCAAATCGAAGAAGGAACTCTGCTCCCTCCATGCCTGCATCGCCAGGGGTTGCACAAGGTCATAGGCCTCCTCTCTCGTTAATCCCCCCTCGATGAGGGCCAGCAGCACCTGCTGGGAGAAGACCAGCCCTAGAGAATGATCCATATTCTTTGCCATCATGGCCGGAAACACGGTGAGCTCCTCGATGATCTTGGCGAACCGATTGAGCATATAGTTCAGTAAAGTGGTGGCATCCGGTAAAATGATGCGCTCGGCCGAGGAATGGGAGATATCCCGTTCATGCCAGAGGCTGACATTCTCATAGGCGGTGAGCATGTATCCCCGCACAACCCGTGCCAGGCCGCTCATGTTCTCCGAACCAATGGGGTTGCGTTTATGGGGCATGGCTGAGGATCCGGTTTGACCGGGTGAAAAGTATTCCTCCACCTCCCGTACTTCGCTCTTTTGCAGAGCTCGGATCTCGGTTGCGAATTTCTCAATGGACGTGGCAATCAAAGCGAGGGTGCTGATGTAGTGGGCGTGGCGATCCCGCTGCAGGGTTTGGGTGGAAATTGGGGCCGGTGTCAAACCAAGCTTCTGGCAGACATACTCTTCCACGAAGGGATCGATATTAGCGTAGGTTCCAACGGCGCCGGAGATCTTACCGACCTCGATCTGGGCCGCGGCCGCCTCGAAACGTTCTATGTTCCGGCCCATCTCGGCGTACCACAGTGCGAGTTTGAGCCCAAATGTTGTTGGCTCAGCATGGATGCCATGGGTACGCCCCATCATCAGAGTGTATTTGTGTTCCCGGGCCTTGGCTTGGAGAACGTCTCTGAAATGGGATAGGTCCCGCCGCAATACGGCATTCGCTTGTTTTAGCAGAAAGGAGTTGGCTGTGTCCACCACATCTGTGGAAGTAAGGCCATAATGAATCCACTTGCCCTCCTCCCCTAAAGACTCTGCCACGGAGCGGGTAAAAGCAACCACATCATGGCGGGTTTGGGTCTCAATTTCTGCAATACGGACCCGATCAAAGCTGGCACTTTCTCGAATCTTTTGCACATCGTCCCAGGGAATCACCCCAAGCTCGGCCCAGGCTTCACAGGCCAGGATCTCCACTTCAAGCCAGGCTCGGAAGCGATTGTCCTCTGACCAAATGCCCTGCATCTCGCTGCGAGTATAACGTTCAATCATGGCCGTCGCTCCTATCCTAGTTTGGAATTACTAGCTTGCACCGCCTGGGACATGGCTTCCCTTTTTGCCTCCAGCAGAGCAGCCAGGTCAGGATCACCAAGGCTGAGAATTGCCGCTGCATACCAGGCAGCATTGGCGGCCCCGGGTTGGCCAATGGCCATAGTACCAACGGGAATACCTCCCGGCATTTGCACGATGGACAGAAGAGCATCAAAACCGTTTAGGGGGCCCGCCTCGAGAGGCACGCCGATCACAGGCAATATTGTGTTCGCTGCCAGCATTCCAGGGAGGTGTGCTGCTAATCCCGCCCCAGCAATGATCACTTCTAGACCCCTTTGCCTTGCTTCTTGGGCATACGTAAAGGTCAAGTCTGGAGTGCGATGGCCAGAAATAACTTGTCTTTCATAAGCAATCCCCAGTTCGTCCAGGACCGCGCAAGCCCTTTGCATCGTATCCCAGTCTGAGGCACTCCCCATGACAACTCCTACTCTTGGTTGCACACCTAAACCTCCTCTTCAATTTAGAAAATAGAAACTCCGGGAGACGCAAGGGAAAGCATCAGCCCAGAGCAGGATCGTCAACTTTCCCCTATAGTCCAGTGATTTACGGTCTCTGGGTAGAAACTTGCGAGCCATATTCCCGCGATTATATAGGGGCTAACCATGTTTAATTCTCATCTTCATTCTATCAATGTGGAACTTCCCTGTCAACGAAAACCCGAACGATTTCAGAGGAACACCAAATATCGTTCGGGTTTTCGTCCTCTAAGGAAACAGATCCAAACCAAGATTGATGCCAATCCTGAAGGTGGGATTGAGAATACTGGCCGTCGGGAAAATGGCATCGACAACTGCCTCCACAGGAATGGACATCCTGTTGGTGGCACGATATTGCGTACCGGCAGTGAAGCGCAGTACAAAACCTCTCTGCGACTCCATATCATCCAAAGGAGTTACGTAGCCAACGCCTGTCCCTAAATATCCCCCGGCCGAGCGCTGCACACCGCTGAAAGAGACCAAGAGCTCACTGGAGGGATCCAAGTCCAAGTCAATTGTCATGAGGCCATTTGTGAGCATGGAGCCGAAAAACGAGGAGATCATGGACAATGGATTAGAACTCTCCGTCGGACCGGTCGGAGTCGGAGCATCAGCTATCGCTGGCGGTACGGTCTGGCTCCCCTTTTGATCGATGGTGGGAGTTAATCTGAGACCGATGCGCACAGGAAACCCCTCGACCTCGCCTCGCCGGGTTAAGAGGCTACCGACACGAATCCCAAAGGTGGGCGGCAATACTGTCACGTTCATCGTGGCTGGAGAGCCAGATCGAGTTGTGCGGCTGATCGCCCTCACCGTAATGGTGGACGCGCCTGGCTGAAGACCTGTCACGACCCCATGCTCGTCCACAGAAACCTTCGATTCTTCACTGGAAAAGAACAAAAACTGGGGATTGGCCACCGGTCGTCCCAGAGCATCCAAGGCATAGACTTCGATCTGTTTGGATTGGCCCAAGTTCAGCCGGACCTGACCGGGAACGGCAAACACCTGTTCAACAGAGCGCTCTATCACTTGTACCTCTGCAGGGAATAGGCTCGTCACGAGACTATCCACCAATTGTGGTGCATCCGAGATCTTCGGGGCAGAACCCATGGCGGATCCCACCAGCTGCAAACGCGCATCTTGCATTTGAAAACGCTGCACCCCAATGACCGCCGTATTTTGCAGCAGAGTGATGGAACCTGTAATAACCTGATCGGCGAGGCCCGCGGTTAAAACCGCCTCGGCACGATCCCAGGCCGAAGTATCAAAGGCGAAGCCCAACTCATCAAGGGCCTGGCCTAAGGAAATACTGTCCTGCACCTCAAACTCGCCATACTGCACTAATCTAGCGGCAATCCCTTGGGACATGACACGGGATAGATTCGTCAAGTCCGCCACGCTTAGATTTCTGGTGTCAATATAATCGCCCTGATCATCCAGGGCTAAAAAGTCCAGCACAACTACCTTTTCCTCCTGGACATGGCCCAAGGCAAACCCATTGGTGGTTCCCAAGAAAAAGGCGCATACCAAGAATAAAACCCCTAGTCTATGACCTATCTTGTTCATGTTCATCGCTCCTCAAACCGATCACTTCCACATTCGGATGCAAGGTCCTGTATGCGAGCTAGGGTAATTTCTGGCTGCACCTAGCGCACACCGCCTCCGCCTCCCCCGAAGCCGCCTCCTCCACCACCGGAAAAACCGCCCCCCGTTCCCCCGCTCAACTGGGATACAGTCATTTGGGTCACGGATTTCTCCACCATATGCGTCATATGGCTGACACGGTACATCCCCGCGGTCTGGTAATAGATGAACCAATGGCTCCCAAAGGCATAACCATCCTGCTCCAAACGGGGAAAACGGACCTCCAGCTGTTTGAGCATTGGATCCGCGACGCCCAGAGCAACGGCATAGGGCAAAAACGTCTCCCAGATCCCTAGAGAGCCAACCCGGGCCGTCTCGACCCTGGAAGATTCCTTCAGATAGCGGCGAAATGCCTTCCACTTAGTGTACTCCTCGTGTCCCCGCTCTGAACGGCGGCCGGACGCTACGCCCACAACGATCGTCAGGGCCAGCCCCATAACCAAACTCACCGTCCCAGTAAAGTACATTCCGTAGGCAAAGGGAAATAGGGCCAGGAAAAGTAGGGAAATGGAGGGAAGCAAAAGCCACAGAACCCCCTTGGCATTAGGGTCAAAGAAATCCCGGCCCTCGGCTGCGTCTTTGATATCCTTCACCCACGCAGACCAAAAGGCAGAAAAGGCCTTGGGCTGATCCTTGGCATACGACTGGAGGTCTTCCAGCGTTACAGCCTTTCCCTTCAGATCCTGGAAAAGCAGCTCCAGGACCCTGGTTTCGTAGGGCTGCAGTCCCATCAGTTGCTCTGTGGAGACGCTTTCCTGGATAAACTTGTAGCTTGACTCTCTGCCGCTGCCCTTCCCCTGTAAACCCACAACCTCTTCGATTTTGAGAAAGCCCCGCCTGGCTAGATCGAGCAAAGTAGCTGTCAGGTCCCGACCATCGATTGTACGCCGATACAAAATGGACATTTCGGCCGGGGGGTACTTGGCCGGGAGCTCTTTGTAATAACGATCGGTATAGCCCGTTTTCGGCGGACCAAACCGACGCCAGATAAAAAGAACGCAAAGATAGGCCAGGGTAAACACCCCAGCAGCGGCGTAAGGGTCAATGCCTTGAAGCTTGGCCCTGCGCTCCCTAGACAGCGCTCTCCCCTCTTCTTCCCGGATAATTTCCTCAAGGCGATTCTGGTTCGTATAGCGGGTTCCCAAAGGCACCAATTCGTTGGGAAAAATAACCCTACCCTCCACAAAGGTGCGCTCCTTAAGATTCTCCACTTCCCAGACGATCTGACTTGGGGAGACAATGTCCACAGTTCCTTGGGAAGGGCCGTATCCCCACGCCGCCACCTGATCGGCTGCAGCCCCCGTAGGCAGAGATAACACAATCCGCACATGATCCCGGGGCTGATCCCAATAACTGCCCACAAACTGATAGTAGAATTCCGCCGCGTCCTTGTGTTTCAGGATAATATTATCCAACACATAACGCAGTTCAAAACGGCGAATCTCGTCAGTGGCCTCAAAACTCCAATCAATATGGAGCTGATCTCCTTTGTCCTGAACAAAAAAGGTGCCCGTAGGCCCTGGAGCCTCCGCTTCCAGCCGCGTATAAGGAACACCTTCTTCCAGGACTTCCACATCACGCACTTGAATATCCCTTTGAGTATTCAGCCATTGATACATCCCTGTGAAGGTCCCATCAAATTGCACCGTATGTATCTCGGACACACGTACCAGGCCGTCAGCTCCTACCCTGGCGTCGATTTCTAGATCCACAAAACGATGTGACCGGGCCTGGACCTGCCATCCACCCATGATCACAAGCAATAGGATCAAGGACACGCAAAACCATCGCTTCACCACAGCGCCGCCCCCCTTCCCTTACGTTCATCTCTATTATGACCGGACCTGAAAGATTTCTAGTACCATCTCCCCAGATCCTTCTCCTACCAAAAAAAAGGCCTGAGTACGACGCTCTAGACCTGTTTCTGAAGGTGAACTGTCATTCCGTCATGAGCTAAGGTGAGCTGCCATTTGGCCAGCAAGGGGGCGCATTCTTCATGGGGAGGCGCAAAATGCGGCCCGGTGTGTGTAATGACGAAAGGGGCTTTCTCGGCCAGCATATTGCTGCTCAGCATCCATTCCCGGGTCTCCCTGTTGAGGTGGAAGTTGCTATGTCCACTGACGCTGGCATCATACTTTTGGTTAAAACCCAAGGTGCCTTCCATCACAACCAAATCGAAGCGATAGTCCGTCAAAAACTCTTTGGTCTGCGGAAGAAAAGCTGCGGTATCCGTAGCATACAGGATGGTTTTTCCCTGATACTCCAGGATGAAGTTAAAACATTCCTCCCGTGGATCATGGTTGGCCTTGATGGGAGTACACACCAAATGCCGGGTCACCACGGACTCCCAGGGCCTGAGGAGCACAAAGTCCAGATGGTGGTTTTGCGGATCCCCTTTGATCGCGTCCCATGTGAGTTCCCGCACCCGGGAATTCCCATAGATCGTTAGGGGAAGGGGTTTTGTAAAGACGGGCCCCATCTCATGTCCTTCCGGCGGATTAGCTATACCCCGGGGATAATACCTCCAGCGCAGATACCAGGGGAAAAAGTGATCCTGGTGGGAGTGGGTGACCAGGAGAGTGTCTACCTTCAAGAGGGAAAAACCCCGTTCATCTAGCTGGATAGGGATCGCCGGTCCAAAATCGATCAGGGTATGGTCGGCCAAAATGGCGCAGCTGTTGCGCCTACGATTGACGCCTCCCAAGTGTCTGGCCCCATGGCAGTTCTGGCAGTCACACCACACGCCGGGATACTGTTCTCCGGCAGATGTCCCCAAAAATGTGAACATAGACCTCTCCCTTTCCCTAACCTTTCACCGCACCGCCCATGAGCCCACGCACAAAGTATTTCTGCAGCGAGAAAAAAACAATGAGCGGAACAACCATGGAGATAAAGGCTGCGGCTGTCAGCAGATGCCAATCCTGGCCAAAGGAACCCACCAGACTGGAAAGCCTCATGGTCAGCGGCGCTACGGACTGGTGACCTCCGAGATAGATCAGAGCTACCAGAAGGTCATTCCACACAGCGAGGAACTGAAAGATGACTAAGGAGGCCAAAGCGGGAACGGAAAGGGGTATGGCCAAACGTACAAAGGTAGTCCAAACAGATGCGCCGTCAATGTGGGCGGCCTCAAAGAGCTCGTCGGGGAGGCTCTGGAAAAACGTGTGCAGCATAAAGATGGAAAACGGCAGGCCATAACCTGTATGAACCAGCCACAAGCCCACAAAGGTGCCGGAGAGGCTGAGCATATTGTACAGCTTCAGCACAGGGATAAACGTCATCTGCGAGGGTACCACCAGCATCAGCACAATCAGGCCGTAGAAGAAGCCGCGGGCCCCAAAATGCAGCTTGGATAAACCAAAGGCCGCCAGGGATGCCAGAAACACAGGGATTACCGTTCCGCCAATGGTAATCAGAAAACTGTTACGAAAGGCGGTGAGCATACCCCCTGTTGAAAGTACCGCTTGGTAGTTTTCGATCGTATACTGCGTAAACTTCAGAGGACTCGTCAGGACAGTCCACCACCCAGTGTAAGCCACGTCGCTCGCTGGCCGGAAGGACGTGATCAACAAACCCAAAGTAGGAAGAAACCACAGCAAAACCGCGATCAGGACGACGAGATTGATCACGACTTGAGGTAGTTTTCTTTTCAGCCTCTGTCCGTTCATACTCAGCCCTCCCTCAACTTCTGACGAATGTTGGCATACATGATGGGGATAATCATCAAAAACAGGACCACAGCAATGGCACTGGCCCGCCCGGTATTGGCGAACTGGAACATTTCTTTAAACATACGGTTCGCAATTACCTCGGTGCCGAAGTTACCATTGGTCATAACATAGATGATATCAAAGATCTTAAGCACATTCACCAGCATCGTGGTGATCACCATGGTCAATGCTGGACGCATTTCGGGAATGGTAATATGCCTAAACACCTGTAAATCCGTGGCACCGTCGACTTGGGCCGCCTCCATCAGTTCCTTGGGAATCGCCTTATAGGCGGCGGACAAGATAACCATACAATATCCAGTCCAAATCCACAGCCCAACCGCGATCAGGGCGAAGTTGTTCAGAGGGCTCTGCAAAAGCCAACCTTTGGGTTCAAACCCCAACACGACTAAAATTTGATTGAGCAAACCGATCTGTTCAGAGCCCGGGGGTTTGTAAGCGTACATAAACTTCCAGACAACACCGGCACCTACAAATGAGATGGCCATGGGCATGAAAATGACAGACTTAGCGAGACTTTCGTGTTTGACCCGATCCGCCAGGATCGCAAAGAGCAAACCCAAACCTACAGTGCCAGCGGTGAAGAAAATCAACCACAGCAAGTTGTTGCGAAAGGCGGTCAGCATTACGGAGGAAGTGAACACATACCGGTAATTGTCCAGTCCCACAAAGGCCTGAGAACGCCGATCCATAAAACTGAAATAGATGGTTTGCAGTGCTGGATAGACCTGGTAGACGAGGAGAAACAACACTGCAGGGCCCACATAGACAAGTGGAGTCACGCCACCGATTTTCCGCTTCACCAAAATCGCCTCCCATACTTCGAAGGAAAGGCGCGCCCTGTGGAGAGCGCGCCCCAGATCCTCGTATCTTGGAGAACCTAGTAGCTGTCGACTGCTACATTTTCGATAAACTCCAACACACCGGCCAAGTCTTCTCCGCCCACATACATGAGGGTGCCTTCCCAGAACGCACCGGAACCTACCGCAGCTGGCATAGAGTCCGAACCGTCAAAACGGAATACATCGGCTTGATTGAGCAGCTCAGCCATTTCGCGGGTTAAGTCATCGGGATAGACCTCGGGATTGATCTTGTTATTCGTCCCCAGCTTACCTAATCTGTTCACCCAGATCTCCTGTGCTTCGGGACCAGCGAGGAAGTTCATAAAGGCAGCTGCCTCAGGGTTGTCGTTAAACTGTGCAATCATGGAGCCTGCACCTAACATAGGATTACCGTGTTCGGGATTAATCATGGGGAAACCAAAGAAGCTTACATCTTTTCCGATCTCCACATCGGGATTTGCGTCCCGGATAAAGCTGGTGATAAAGCTAGCTTGACGATGCATCATCGCCCGGGGCGGATCGGTGAACAGCTCGGCAACGGAGTCGCCAAAGTTTGTGGCCAAGACTGTAATCGGCCCGCCATAGACATAGTCGCTGTTGGTTGTGATTTTGCCAAAGATCTCAAAGGCTTCCTGAACTCGTGGATCGGTCCAAGGAATCTCGTGATTGACCCATTGGTCGTAGACATCAGGACCTGCAGTACGCAGCATAATGTCTTCAATCCAGTCCGTTGCAGGCCAACCGCTGGCTGCACCAGACTCCAAACCAATCGCCCAGGGGGTATCCCCATTGGCCACCATTTGCTCCATCAGGGCTTCCATCTCATCCCAGGTCGTAGGAATCGCATAGCCCTTCGCCGCAAACTCATCGGGACGATACCACACGAGGCTCTTGATATCGGCGGAGAACATCAAGGCGTAGAGACCGTCCTTGTAGGTGCCCAGCTCAATCCAGGCATCGTTGACATCGTTGGTCAGAGTGTCCACATCAAGTACTCCGTTCAGGTCAACCAGGGCACCCTGCTCAACATATTCTTTCATGGCCCCAGGTCCAGGAATAGCGGCAACATCGGGAGGATTGCCAGCGGCAATACGGGTCTGCAGCAAGGTGGGCAGATCACGGGTGCCCTCAAACTGTACAGTAATACCTGTCTTCGCCGTGAAAGCCTCCATCACTTCCTGGAATGCTTCCAGCTCCTGCCCGCCCCAAACGCCCATCATGGTCACCACACCCTGAGCGGACGCTCCGAGGGAAAGAGCCAGCACTAACAGTACACTGAATACGACAAACAGACTCCTTTTCACTTCTAAAACCCCCTGTATCTTTTTAGAATGTAACCGGTTGCATTTTACCCAAACAAAACAACCGATACTAATTTATTAGCTACCCAAGGGCAAACTCCTCTTTATTCCCAACGCTTTTCCTATTTTTACATCCAAAAACTTCATCTCAAAGCATGGACAGAGCTAAGGGCAAGACCACAAAACTCAAGAGAGTGGGCAGCGCCACTCCCATGGCCGCGAGCTCCTCATCAGCATTAAAGCTGGCGGCAACGAGGGCGGTGGTCATTAGCGGGGGCATGGCCATAAGCAGAAGGAGGATTTTCCCCAGTTCAGCCGGGAATGGGACCAAACGAAGCAGGATCACTCCTACCAAAGGGCTAAGCAGCAGGCGATGCAAAACCACACCTGAGATCTCCCGCCGGGGCCTTAAGGGTCTTTTCAGTACGTTCATGACCAAGGCACCAACAATCAACATGGCGGATCCCAGCGTAATATTGCCGAGAATCTCTAAAGCCCCATAGATTGAACCAGGTACCTGGACCGGAAGCAAACCGAGGATCAGCCCTGCCACCAGTGCGAGCATATTCGGATTGACCAAACGCCTCAGACTCAGCCGTCGTCCGGGGCGAAAGTGGGACACACCATAGCTCCAATAGAAAAGGCCGGCACCTAATTCAAACAAGACCGCATAGACCACATAAGGCGAGCCGAAGAGAGCGGCAATGATGGGAACGGGCAAAAAAATGTTGTTGCCATTGGTGCAGAGGATCTGGTACGTGCCAAAGGTCGTACCCTTCAGTCCAAAGAGTTCCCCGCTGTAATGGGCAGTAAAAGCCAGCAAAACCGATGTCCCCAGCCCCACAGCGGTGAAAATCCACCCCTGCTGCAAAGCGCCCGGCTCCATGTTGTACATGGAGACAAAGAGCATGGCGGGAAACGTGAAGCGCACAACCAGGCGGCTTAGCTTACGGAAAAAGTCCAAATCAAGCAAATTCGAGGCATACACATAAGCGCCTAAGGCGATGAGCAGACCTAACATGAAAAAGGGCTTCAGGATGTCTAGCACGTTGTTCCTCCAGTTCTGTGGTGAAAATCTACTTCCCCTTCGTCCCCCCTTCTCCTGCCTGGTCCGCAGAGAAGATGGAAGCTTTTTTCTCGCAAAAAATGAAACAGCGCACAAGTGTAGCAGGTATTTGGCCGTCTAAGACGAATTTCTCTAACAATTAGTCTGTTCCACAAAGGGGTGAAATGGTGTCTAAGTATGAACGGCTCATTATTTATCCATTGTTGTTCATGGCGTTGTTTGTTGCACTAACAGGCATTAACGTTGTCAACGCAACCCAGCAGATTCTGGACAAACTTGTAGCCCGGGAAATTGTAATCGTCAACAATGAGGGAAACACGGTCGCTTCACTCAAATATGACGAGGCCAAAGCAGACGTAAGTCTAGAGTTTTTCAATGATAATGGCAACCGTGTTGTGTCGCTCTTATCATACGAGAATGGCGGAGCAATCGGAGTATTTAACCAAGAAGGCCACCTTACTGCGGCCATGCAGAACGAGGACAATGCAGGAAGTCTGTTCCTGTACAACGGAACCAGCAAGATGACCAAACTGGTGGGCCTCCGCTCAGGTCTCTATGGGGGAGTACTGGAAATCAACAATGCAGAAGGCCGTCCCACAGGTATTATGGGCAATAATGTCCACAACAACGGCTACATTGGTCTCTTCAAGGGAGAGTTACTGGGTTTTTTGTCGCCGCAAATCATGTTGAACATAACGGACGAAGGGGCAACAATTTACAGAGCAGAATAGAGGAGTAGTATTGAACCCATGGGCAGAGCCCATGGGTCTTTTTTATCTTGCTAGGACTCGCTGGCCCTTGTCTGTAATCTCCCAGGTTTTCAGGGGATCCCTGTGACACATGCTGACATAGGGGCATTTGCCGCAGGGTAGATCGGCGCAGTTCAGTCCATTATCTTGCGACAGGTAGCCCAGGCGCACCAGCTCCGCTAGGCCATCCTCAATTCGGGATACAGATTGGCCAAGGATTACAGCTAAACGCTCCTTCGATACATAATCAGCTTGATCAATCTCCACCAAAAGCTCCTTCAGCAAGACTACACCTCCTCAATTCTAGGACAAGCCGAACAAACGGCCAATTTGGAAAATGAGCACAGCCATGACCCAAGCGATGGCAAAGGTATAAAGCGCTGAGAAGAGAGCCCATTTGGCTGACCCGGTCTCCTTACGAATCGTGCCCAGGGTGGCTGCACAAGGGGTATAAAGCAGTGTCATCACCATAAAGGAGGCTGCGCTGAGGGGAGTGAATACCTCGCGGATCACCCCGACCAACTCCGCTCCTCCTTCCACTCCAGCGTAAACCATACCCAATGTGGCTACCACAGCTTCTTTGGCGGCAATACCTGAGAACAGGCCTACGGCAGCCTGCCAGTTGCCAAAACCGGCCGGTCCAAAAATAGGGGCGATAACCAGACCAATCCTGCCGAGAATACTCTCAGGTCCATAGGGCTCAACTCCTCCGGGAAGCACAGCCAACACCCATAGTAAGCTAACCACAGCAAAAATGGTGGTTCCAGCCCGCGCCAAGAAGCCGGAGACATTGTCCCACATATTGCGCAGCACATTGCCCACAGTCGGCAGGCGGTAAGGAGGCAGCTCCATAATGAAATGGGAGGTTTCCCCCTTAAAGAGGGTCTTGCTGAAAACTTTGCCCATGAGGAAAGCGATGAGAATTCCCAGTACATATACGGAGAAAAGTACCAGCCCCCCGTAGCTTGGGAAAAAAGCCGCGATAAACACGAGGTAAATGGGGATTTTGGCTCCGCAGGACATAAAGGGATTGATCAACACCGCGATCATACGGTCTTTCCTGCTCTCCAGAGTGCGGGTGGCCATCACCCCAGGGACATTACAGCCAAAGCCCACAATCATGGACACAAATGTCTTGCCCTGCAGACCTACAGCCCGCATAATATTGTCCATAACATAGGCGGCCCGGGCCATATAACCGCTGTCCTCTAGCAGTCCCATCAGCAGATATAAGATCACAATCAGGGGGATAAACTCCAGAACGGCCCCTACCCCGCCGATGATTCCGCTTCCCGCAAAACCAATCAGCCAATCGGGAGCACCAGCGTTTACCAGGACGCGTTCCAAGATTGACCCGAAAGCACCCATTCCCGTAGCCATCAGATCACCCAATAGGTCTTGTCCCACGGCGAAGGTTAATTGAAAAACCACAAACATGATGGCAGCAAAAATCGGCAGCCCCAGGTATCGATGGGTCAAGACTCGATCCAGCTGATCGGTGGCTGTTTGAACCGCCGTCCCAGGTCTTTGCACCACGTCTTTGGTGATCGCACTCACAAATTGATAGCGGCGATCCACAATTTCCAGCTGCCAATCGTCTTCCTGAGCGGCAATCTCATCCCAGAGCCGACCAAACTCCTCGGAAGACTGCAGACTGGCATTCTCCCTCACGATTTTGCGAACATAGGTATCACCTTCCAGCAGCTTGACACCTAACCAGCCGGGGGGGTAGGTTAAATCGCCCTTTACCAGAAACTCTTGCAGTTCGGCCAGCTTGGCATCGATGGACTCCCCATAGCTGAGGCGAACAACTCCGTTCAGCGGCCTCTCGATCACGTCAGCAGCCGCCTGCATCAATTGGTCCAATCCCTTGCGTCGACTAGCAACCGTGGGTACCACAGGTGCGCCTAGACGCTGAGCAAGAGCCTTTTCATCGACGGAGATCTGACGGTCCTCGGCCTCGTCCACCATGTTTAATGCCACCACAACTTTGGCTCCCATCTCCAAGAGCTGGGTGGTGAGATAAAGGTTCCGTTCTACATTGGTGGCATCCACCACATTGATCACCACATCGGGATGGCCTGTCAGGATAAACTCCCTCGCCACCACCTCGTCCTCGGAAAGGGCCCCTAGGCTGTAGGTACCAGGGAGGTCCACGATGGTATAGAGTTGGTTTCCGCGCTGAACCTGCCCTTCCTTACGCTCCACCGTCACTCCTGGCCAGTTACCCACATGTTGATTCGATCCAGTCAGCGCGTTAAACAGTGTTGTCTTCCCACTGTTGGGATTTCCAACCAAGGCAATGGTATACGACATCTTCCTTTTCTCCCCCAATTCGTTCTACCGCACCTTTCCGACTAGCATCTTCTGCGCCAAACCTCGACCCAGGGCAACCTTATGGCCACACAACGCCACGATGAGGGGACCGCGGTCGTTCTTCAATACTTGTATTTGGGCACCCGTATTAAACCCCATCTCATACAATCTCTTTGTTGCAGAACGGCCAGCTACGATCCGCCCTATTTTGCAGGTTTCCCCCGAGTGTAAGCTGATCAGCGGTAAGTAGTCCATGGGGTGCCTCCTCTCCCTGACATATTATGACATTGAAAATCATTCTCATATATAACTATATCGAGTATAGGTCACAATGTCAAGATAGTAGCAGGACAAAAAGACCACCCAAAACCACCCCCTGCAGGTATTTTCCAGATCATATTCGTACGAAATTCGTGAGTCAAACCTGGAATTGGAGAAGGAATAATCGAGGGTTAAAAGAATATGTACATTGTGAAAAGCCCATATTTGTCGAGGCTGTTCCGATCTTCGGAGGTGATGCTGATGCGAATTACTAAACATCCTGTCTTGGATATCCCCGAGGGAAAGTCCGTTTCGTTTACCTTTGATGGACAAACCCTTGTAGGACAGGATGGAGAAATGGTTTCGTCGGCCCTATTTGCCAATGGCATCCGCACTTTTTCTATTCATACCGTGGGTGACGCTCCTCAGGGGCTTTTTTGTGCCAATGGCCAATGTGCCCAATGTACTGTGATCATTGACGGTCTGCCGGTGAAGAGCTGTATTACTCCCCTACGAGCAGGGATGGAGATCAAGACTCTGGTCCATCACCCTGAACTTCCCCCAGATGACAAGTGGCGTCCTGCGAACAAGCCCGAAGAGCTGTCCTGCCAGGTCTTAATTGTCGGTGCAGGGCCTTCAGGGATCACAGCCGCCATCGAACTTGCTGACCGGGGGTTTTCTGTGATCCTTGTGGACGATAAGGACCACCTTGGGGGCAAACTCGTGCTGCAGACACATAAGTTCTTTGGCTCCATGGCTGACTGCTATGCAGGTACCCGGGGCACCGATATCGCCCGCATCCTGGAGCAGGAGGCCCGCAGCAGAGAGAATATCACCATCATGTCCGGCTCCACCGTGGCTGGAATTTATGCTGATGGCAAAGCAGGCGTCTACCAGGATCGCCTGGAGAAGTATGTCCACGTTTCCTTCGAAGGGCTCATTGTGGCTACAGGGGCAAGAGAGCGCTCCCTGATCTTCCCAGGAAACGATCTGCCAGGTGTCTTTGGGGCCGGAGCGTTCCAGACCCTGGTCAACCGGGACTTAGTGAAGTCCTCGGAGCGTGTACTGATCGTGGGGTGCGGCAATGTTGGCTTGATTGGAGCTTACCATGCTCTGCAAGCAGGAATTGAAGTTGTCGGTCTCTTGGATATTGCACCGCGAGTAACAGGCTACAAAGTCCACGCCGACAAGATAAAGCGCATGGGCGTACCCATTTACCTGAATCATACCCTGATCGGAGTCCAGGGCCAGGGTAAAGTGGAGGAAGCCACCATCGCCCAAGTCGATGCCCAATGGAATCCGCTGGTGGAAACAGCCAAGACCTTTGCAGTGGACACTGTTTTGATTGCGGTAGGTCTCAGTTCCGCGGATGAGTTTTACCACAGCGGTCTGGCCGGAGGTTTTCCCGTCCTCAAAACGGGAGACGCAGGGGAAATTGCCGAAGCCTCGTCGGCCATGATCGGCGGACGTATTGTTGGCCGTGAGATGGCCGCTCTCCTTGGCCATGACATCTCCGTCCCCAAGGAGTGGTTTGAGAAGGCTGAAATCCTAAAGAGCCACCCAGGCAAGGTATTCGAGCGCTCCTATGCCCTCCCCGCAGAAGGCGGCTGGGAGCCCATGATCCACTGCTACCAGGAAATACCCTGCAATCCTTGTACCACGGTGTGTCCCCACGACTCCATTCACTTAACGGATGAGACGGGCACGATCATGGATCTCCCCGAGTTTGGCGGCAAATGTATTGGCTGCGGCCTGTGCGTACTCATTTGCCCTGGTCTTGCCATTACCCTCGTGCGAAAGTCCAAAACAGATGGCCTCGCTGAGCTGATCCTGCCCCATGAGTTTGATCATGATTTCCAGCAAGGCGATGTGGTCCGCCTCCGGGATCCGGAAGGTCTGAATCTAGGTGATGGAACGATTATAGCTACGAGATACAATAAAAAGCACCGCACGCACCTTATTACGCTGGAAGTCCCGGCGGATCTGGCCACCAGGGCCGTGGGGATTTTGGTGCAGCCTGAAGAAGTGACTAAGCCACTGCCGGAAGCAGATTTCACCTATCTGCCGGACAATGCCGTTGTTTGCCGCTGTGAACGGGTCACGGTGGGTGAAATCAGAGATTTTATCCAGCAAAACGACGTGACCGACATGAACCAACTCAAACTGGTGCGAGTAGCCATGGGCGCTTGCGGCGGAAAGACCTGTCTTGATTTGGTGCCGAGGGTGCTGATGCAGGCGGGTGTCAAACGGGAAGATATCCACCCAGCCACCCACCGTCCCCTGACGGTAGAAGTACCCATGAAGGCCTTGGCCAATCAAGGAGGTGGACAGGGATGAAAACCTATGATGCGGTCGTGATCGGTGCAGGTAGTGTCGGCGTCCCTTTAGCCTATCGTCTGGCGGTGAGGGGGCTTCAGGTGGCCGTTGTGGAGAAATTGGCTTCCGTTGGCCAAGGGCAAAACAAAGCGGCCATTGGAGGAATTCGGGCTACCCATTCCGATCGGGCCAAGATTAAGGTGGGAAATGCCTCTCTACATGTGATCCGCAGGCTCCTCCCTGACTATGGACAGGATGTGGATTATATCGAAGGCGGTTATCTCTTCCCCGCCTATAGTGAAGAGATTGCCCAAGGTCTAAAGAAGCTGCTGCCCATGCAAAAGAGCTTCGGTTTAGACATTGACTGGATTGAAGCTGGTGAAGTTCGAAAACGATGCCCCGGTATTTTGGAGGACGGCCTCTTAGGTGGAACCTTCTCCCCAGAGGATGGCCACCTCTCCTCCCTGAAGTTGGCGGGCGCCTTTCACCGCCTGGCTGCGGCGGAAGGTGTTGACTTTCTTTTTAACACCACGGTGCTCGGCTTCGAGGTGGAGAAGGGCAAGGTTAGTGCTGTTTTGACGGATCAGGGCCAGATAACTTGTTCCTATGTGGTCAATGCTGCTGGGGGATATGGTAGGGACATTTCCCTGATGGTGGGGACCGATCTCCCAGTCTACCCCGATAGCCATGAAGCAGGGGTAACAGAACCGGTGCAGCGGTTTTTCCTGCCCATGCTGGTAGACATCGCCCCCGATGAGCAATCTGATAATTACTACTTCTACCAAAACGCAGAAGGTCAGATTGTCTTTTGCATCACGCCCCGGCCGAAAAGGATGGGAACCGATCGCCGTTCGACCTCAGAGTTTCTCCCCATGGTCATTCCCCGGATGCTCAATCTCTATCCCCGACTGCGCAATCTCAAAGTGCGCAGGGTCTGGCGGGGTCTCTATCCCATGACCCCGGACGGCAAACCCATCGTCGGTTTTGATCAGGATGTTCAAGGGTTCTTCCACGCCATTGGGATGTGCGGCCAAGGCCTCATGCTCGGTCCCGGTTTGGCGGACATGATCGCCCTGGCCATTGCCGAAGGGCAGGAAGATGAAGAAGTCTTTGCGGACCTATCCCCCTATCGCGACTTCAGCGGTGACGAACTGCTGAAATAAATTCTGGAGAGGTGATTTGATGTCGAATGGAATTTTCAAGATGCCCAGTCCAACGAACGAACCCGTCTTGGGCTACGGGCCGGGAAGCCCTGAAAAGGCTAAGTTAAAGGCAGCTCTAGCCGAGCTCAGCAGCAAAGAGCTGGACATTCCCATCATTATTAATGGAGAGGAAATCCGCACAGGCCAGACCGCCAAGTGCGTGATGCCCCACAAGCATGGCCACATCTTGGGCCAGTTCCATCAAGCTGGACCAGCAGAAGTGGAAGCAGCCATCGAAGGCGCCTTAAAGGTTCGCCAAGAGTGGGCCAGCCTCCCTTGGCAGGAGCGTGCCGGCATCTTCATGAAGGCCGCCGAAATCCTGGCCCATGAAAGGCGTTACCTCCTGAACGCAGCCACCATGCTCGGCGTAAGCAAGACCCCTATTCAGGCTGAGATCGATTCTGCCTGCGAACTCATTGACTTCTGGCGATTCAACGTTCGCTACATGGAGGAGATCTACAGTCAACAGCCCGCATCCACACCTCTGAGCTGGAATCGGGTGGAACATAGGGGACTAGAGGGTTTTGTCTTTGCTGTTACTCCCTTTAACTTTACAGCCATTGCGGGCAACCTCCCCACTGCCCCAGCTATGATGGGGAATGTTGTGGTCTGGAAACCGGCGTCCTCTGCTGTCTATCCAGCCTATCATGTGATGAAGATCCTGCAAGAAGCCGGTCTGCCTCCAGGCGTAATCAACTTTGTCCCTGGACCGGGAGGCGTTGTAGGAGATAAAGTGCTTGAGCATCCGGCCCTAGCGGGCATCCATTTTACGGGGAGCACCGCTGTGTTCCAAAACATGTGGAAATCCATCGGAAACAACATCCACCGTTATCACACCTACCCACGGATTGTGGGCGAAACCGGCGGAAAGGATTTTGTCTTTGCCCATCCCACATCCGATATTGAAGCGCTCAGCGTAGCTTTGGTCCGCGGTGCCTTTGAGTTCCAAGGCCAAAAATGCTCGGCCGCCTCTCGGGCCTACATTCCCAGGAGCATTTGGCCCCAGGTTAAGGAAGAGATTGTAGCCATGACCCAGGAGCTGACCATGGGTGACGTCTCCGATTTCACGAACTTTATGGGGGCTGTAATTGATCAGAAGTCCTTTAACAACATTAAGTCCTATCTTGACTATGCCCAGAACTCCGATCAAGCAACGATTTTAGTAGGCGGCAACTGTGACGACAGTGTGGGATTCTTTGTGGAGCCCACGATTGTGGAAACGACAAATCCGAAATTCAAGCTGATGGAAGAAGAAATCTTCGGCCCCGTCCTCACCATCTACGTTTATGCTGACGAGGATTTAGAGGAAACTCTAGAACTCTGCAACACCACTTCACCCTATGGGCTCACGGGATCCATCTTTGCCAAGGATCGCAGAGACATCGTCTCGATGGCCGACGCCCTGCGTGAAGCTGCCGGGAACTTCTACGTCAATGACAAACCCACAGGTGCTGTAGTAGGTCAACAGCCCTTTGGAGGAGCGCGGGCTTCGGGGACCAACGACAAGGCCGGAAGCCTGATCAATTTGCAGCGCTGGGTTTCGCAGCGCACGATCAAAGAGAACCTGCTTCCCCCACGCATCTGGCGTTATCCTCACCTCGATGAAAAGTAAGATCAAAAAAGGGTCCATTCTCCGCAAAGAGAATGGGCCCTTCGTCTGGTATCATCTAGACTCCTAAATAGGCTTGGCGAATGCGCGGATCCTCCGCGAGCATGCGAGTCTCCCCTTCAAAGGCCACGGAACCTGTTTCGAAGACATAGGCGCGATGCGCTATATCCAGTGCCAAGGACGCATTTTGCTCCACCAGCAAAATGGTGGTTCCCTGCCGGTTGATCTCCTCAATCACGGAGAAAATCTCCCGCACCAAAAGGGGGGCTAGCCCCATGGAAGGCTCGTCTAGAAGCAGGAGTTGGGGCCTACTCACCAGACCGCGCCCCATTGCCACCATTTGCTGCTCGCCCCCGCTTAAGCTCCCCGCTTGTTGCTTCCTTCGCTCCAACAGACGGGGAAACAGATCGTAAACCCGTTCAAGATCCCTTTGGACACCCTGTTTATCCCGGCGTAAATAGCTTCCCAAAAAGAGATTGTCTTCCACCGACAATCCAGGAAAGAGCCTGCGCCCCTCGGGGACCTGGGTTAAGCCCAGGCCCACGATCTTGTGGGCGGGAACTTTCTCCAGATCATGGCCATCGAAAACCACCTTCCCACTGGATTTGGCCACCAATCCGGAGATGGTCCGCAGGGTGGTGGACTTGCCCGCCCCATTGGCCCCAATGAGGGTTACAATCTCGCCTTCTTCCACGTGGAAGCTGACTCCCTTTAGGGCATGAATCATACCATAATAAACATGAAGGTCTTCTACCTCTAGGATTGCCATGCCCCATCCTCCCCGAGATATGCTTCAATCACTTTTCGGTTGTTCCGTACGTCCTGAACCGATCCTTCTCCAATGAGAACGCCGTAGTCAAGAACATAGAGGCGCTCGCACACATTCATCACCAGATGCATGTCATGTTCGATTAAGAAGACACTGAGGTCAAAGTCGTTTTTGATCTTGTAAATCAGCTCCACCAGCTCCGCTGTCTCGGCAGGATTCATGCCAGCAGCGGGCTCATCTAGGAGCAAAAGCTTGGGCTCCATGACCAGAGCCCGGGCGATTTCCAGCTTACGCTGTTCCCCGTAGGATAGGTTGCTGGCCTTGTCGTCCGCCCGATCGGCCAGGCCCACTAAGGCCAAGATCTCCAGGGATACCTTGCGCACCATTTCTTCCTGGCGTCGGTAGGCTGGGGTTCGAAAAATGCCGCTACAGATGCAATACTTAAAGTTTTTATGGTAGGCAATCTTGAGATTATCTAAAACAGTGAGGTCCCTAAACAGCCGGATATTCTGGAAGGTCCGAGCCAGATGGTGCTTGGCCACAACATGGGGGGGCTTATGGGTCAGCTCCTGATCATTGAAAAAAATGTGGCCTCCTGTGGGCTGACAAAAACCTGTCAGGGCATTGAACACGGTGGTTTTTCCTGCACCATTAGGCCCAATTAACCCCACAAGTTCGCCGGGATCAAGCCGCAGATTAACATGGGATACCGCCTTCAAGCCTCCAATCTGTACAGATAAATCGGTAACCCGCAAACCGCTAGCTTGTGCCATCTGATCTCATTCCTTTCCTGTTTTTCATTCGGCCCACAAGGCTTTCCAGCGCCTCTAGGGAGAGTTCATTTTTGCCCATAATTCCCTCCGGCCTAAAGAGCATCATCAAGATCAGCAAAACGGAGTAGATAACCATGCGATACTCGGCGAATCCCCGCAAGAACTCGGGCAATAATGTCAGCACAATGGCGGAAAAGACCGACCCTGTGATATTCCCCAGGCCGCCCAAGACGACCATGATTAAAATGTCAATGGACCGTAAGAAGCCAATTTGCCCCGGAGCTGGAGAAATGTACTGCAGATAATGGGAGAAAAGCCCGCCTGCAACACCGGCAAAACCCGCTCCTATGGCAAAGGCGGTCACCTTGTAGTAAGTGGTATTGATCCCCAGTGACGCCGCGGCCGTTTCATCTTCCCGAATGGATACACAGGCTCTTCCATGGGAGGAGTCAATGAAATTGCGAATGACCACAATGGTGATGATCATAATCAGATAGGTGAGACCAAAACTCGTATAGCGCGGTATTCCCGTAAAACCCCTCGGGCCACCCACAGCGGGGATGTTCAAAATCACCACTCGGATGATTTCGCCAAAGCCCAAAGTGGCAATGGCTAGGTAGTCCCCTTTCAAGCGCAGAGCGGGCAGTCCGATGATGATTCCCACCAAGGCTGCTGCAACCCCCGACAGAACCAGAGCCGCAAGGAAGGGCAGCTGGTAAAAGACGGTGAGGGCCGCTGACAGGTAGGCGCCTATCGCCATGAATCCCGCGTGACCCAGGGAAAACTGGCCCGTAAAGCCTGTGATCAGATTCAGGCTCACCACCAGCATGATATTGATGCAGGCCAGACTCAGCACCTGCAAATGGTAGGACAAAAGCGTTCCGGAGAGTGCCAGCAGCTGAACGGCACCATAGATACAAAGGGCCGCCAGAGCCATGACGGCATTTCGCTTTGCTTTGCTTGCCCCTGCGTTTGACATGCCTGCCACCTACACTTTCTCTCTTTGACGTTTGCCTAGAAGGCCTGCGGGTTTGAGAAGCAAGACAAGGATCAAGATGGCAAAGGCCACAGCATCCCTAAAGGTAGAAGAGCCCAAGGCCACAACGAGATTCTCCGCGATGCCCATCATAAAGCCGCCAATCACCGCACCGGGAATGACCCCAATTCCACCGAGGACCGCCGCGGTGAACCCTTTGATTCCTGGCATCACACCCATGTAGGGATCGATCCGGTTGTAGTACATGCCCACCAAAATGCCTCCCGCAGCAGCCAGAGCGGATCCGAGGGCAAAGGTAACAGAAATCACTCGATCCACGTTGATACCCATGAGCATGGCGGCCTCCTTGTCCATGGAGACAGCCCGCATCGCTTTTCCGATCCTGGTGTACTGCACAATCAGATGAAGCGTAACCATGAGGAAAATGGAGACACCAAACATGATCAGCTGACGATTTGTGATAAAGACCGACCCGATAGCAATCCTTTGAAAGGGGATCGCTTGCGGAAAGGGTTTAAACGAAGCCCCAAAACCGATCTGGGACACGCTTTGGATAAATAAGGAAGCACCAATGGCAGTGATCAGGGCGGTAATCCTAGGCGAACTGCGGAGCGGCCGATAGGCAATGCGCTCCAAGACAACCCCCACTAAGGCCGCCAAGCCCATGGACAAAAGGAGAGCAGGACCTAAAGACAATCCGCCTTTTGTCAGGGCGTAAAAACCAAAATAGGCGCCGAGCATATAAATATCACCGTGGGCAAAATTAATGAGCTTAATGATTCCATAGACCATGGTATAGCCCAAAGCAATCAGAGAATAGATGCTGCCTAAAGCCAAGCCGTTGATCATCTGCTGGAGGAGAATATACCACTCCATTGCCTCACCTCATCACTAAAGTCGGGGGAAGGCCGCGGCCCTCCCCCCGCGTACGTCTAGTTAGGATCCACTTTATCCACTAGCACATTCTGGCCGTTTTGAATCTGGATAATGACCACAGATTTGACGGGAGTCCCCTCTGGGTCCATATTGATCGTTCCTGTAGCTCCCTGAATGTCGGTTACGGTCCCCAGGGCATCTCGAATAGCCTCGGGATCGGTGGAATCAGCTGCCTCCAAGGCCGCTTTGACAATCAGAATACCGTCATAGCCAAGCGCGGCCAGTGCATCTGGTTTGATCCCAAACTGGGCTTCGTAGGCTGCAATAAAGGCCTGCGTAGAAGCAGTCTGGTCATCGGTGGAATAATGGTTGACGAAGTAACCGCCTTCCTCATATCCTCCCGCCAACAGCGCCAGTTCGGGCGAATCCCAGCCGTCAATGCCCAAAAGGGGAACCTCAATGCCGAGCTGCCGGGCCTGCATGATGATGGGCCCCGCTGCAGAGTAGTAGTCGGGGATAAAGACGGCTTCAGGCTTGCGGACGTAGATCGACGTCAGTTGGGCACTGAAATCGTTATCGTTGGTAGAATAAGACTCTAGAGAAACGATTTCACCGCCTAATTCCTGATACTTCTGGCGGAAGGCGTTCATTACTCCTGTGGAGTAATCGTTGGCCACATCATAAATGACAGCCACCTTCTTTAGCGCCATCTTCTCCCAAGCAAAGCGGGCCATGGTTTCACCCTGGAACGAGTCCTTGTAGGCAGCCCGGAAAATCATGTCACCGATGGAAGTGATGGTGTCACCTGTACCCGTAGGCGTCATGAGGGGAATCCCTGCACCTTGAGCAATCGGAGCGGCCGCCAGTACGCAAGGTGTGATGACGGGCCCGATCACGAGCACAACCTGATCACGGTCGATCAGTCGACGAACACTATTGGCGGCCTCGGTGGCATCGCCCTTATCATCGTAGATGATCAGTTCGATGGGCCGTCCGTTAATACCACCAGCTTCATTGATCTGTTCAACACCCATAACAACAGCATTTCGTACGGAAATACCAAAGGTAGAAACAGAACCCGTTAGAGGAGTAATGAGCCCTACCTTCAGAGCCTCGTCGGCCAGAACCGGCAGGGTTAGAACGAGAAGAAGCAGCCCTGCCAAAACCCCAGTAAACCATTTGCGATGCACCTTTGACGTCACCATTAACACTCACCTCTCAAATTCTTGGAACTGCAATTAGCGTATACTATTCTACGATACAGTGCATTGTCCTCCCTAGTTTTTGCTTTTTCCACTCTTTTCACGGACCTTTACTTCGATTTACACACTATGGCGCAGTCCATGTTCCGATACTCGTTACAGCTTTACTTTTCTCGCAACGCTTCTTACAATTCCTTAACAAGAGAGACGGCTCAGATGCTCTCCAAGTCACGGGAGAATTTCCGAGCCAGCTGTTCCGGCCAATCGGAGAGGGCCTCCAGCCGGCCCAGGAAAAAGCGCAGAGTTCGGGGCTCATCCACAAACTTGAGTCCTCCGATCATGTGGCGATGCTCATATAACCAGGTAAGGCGATCAATGGTGTATTTGACGTGGGACAAAGAGTACACTCTCCGGGGCAGGGCCAGACGCAGCAGCTCCAAATCGGCTAAGGGTTCGTTGCCCTTTTCGTCACGCTGTTCAGAGAGGGTTCCCCTCTCCATGCCCCTAACTCCACTGACAATGTAAAGTGCTGCGGCCAGCGCTCCGGCTGGGTACTGGTTCTGCGGAATATGGTCCACAAACTCCATGGCATTAAGGTGGCAGCCCAGGCCGCCCGGGGGAGTGACAACGGGAATTCCCCGCCGATCCAGTTCATTGACCATGTGCGCTATGAACTCGGGACCTTGGTTGATCATCTCCTCGTCCATGGTTTCCTCTAGACCAACGGCCATGGCCTCCATCTCCCTAAGGGACATCCCGCCATAGGTTAAGAAACCTTCATAAAGGGGAATCAACTCCCGCAGAGCTAGGAACACATCCTCCCTATTGGTACAGATTCCTCCCCCCCGAGCGCAACCTAACTTGCGGCCTGAGAAGTAGAGCACATGCACTAAATCGCAGATCTTGCCGGTAATTTCCCGAATGCTGAGATTTTGACACTGCTCCTCACGCTTTTTGATAAAATAGAGATTATCCGCCAAGAGGCTAGCATCGAGAACCAGAAGTACTCCGAATTTGTCGCAGATTTTGCGAACACCAGCTAAGTTCTCCAGCGAAAAGGGCTGACCCCCAATGAGGTTGGTTCCCGCTTCCATCCGTATAAAGGCGATCTTCTCGCTGCCCAGCTCCTGAATGTAACCTTCAAGCCGCTCCAAATCCATGTTGCCCTTAAAGGGGTGACTGCTCGTCGGGTTAAGGGCCTCGGCAATAGGCAGCTCTTCAACGGTTCCCCCACATAGCATGATGTGGGCCTTGGTCGTGGTGAAATGATAGTTGGTGACAACAACGGATCCCGTCTGCACCAGCACCTTGCTCAAAATGTGTTCACAGGCGCGTCCTTGGTGAGCAGGGAGCAGGTGCTCCATGCCAAAGAGATCCCTGCACACCTTTTCTAGCCTAGTAAAGCTCTGGGAACCGGCATAGCTATCATCCACTGTCATCATGGCCCCTTGCTGCCTGTCGCTCATGGCATTAACACCACTGTCCGTGAGCAGGTCTAAGAAAATATCTGTGGTATTCAGCAAAAAGGTGTTAAACCCCGCCTCCCGCATGGCGTCTAACCGCCTTTGGGTGGGCACTAGGTTTAACTTCTGAATGATCTTGGCCTTATGCATCTCCAAGGGAATCTGCTCACCGCTCAACAACTTACTTTCGTTCATCCTTACCACTCCTTCCATTTTTTTCAAACAAAAAAGCCGTCCTATACAGGACGACTCTTAGCCGCGGTACCACCTGGTTTAACCTGCTCTCCTTTACATAGGTCACAGATTCCCTCTAGGGGGCCATCACCCCCGCAGCCACTAACGCTGGCACACGTCACGACCTACTTCACTTTCAGCCGGCAACTCCAGGGTGTAACTTCGGATTCAGGCAATTGCTGGGTTGCACCAACCCCCAGCTCTCTACAAATCGGATCTGAAACCTACTTAGTCCCCTTCAACGTCTTTGAAATTGTTTGAATTATGTTCAGTATAGGGGATAGGTTCAGCCTTGTCAACGATGAAATTCCCTGAGCCCACCCCCTGCGTGCAGGCCAGTCTAGAATTTCCTCGGCTGACTTTGGAATTTGCAGAAATGTTGCCATTTTGTCAGGAGGGTACTTTCGAAAAAAGGGCGAAATCATGGGACAAACGGGGGTGAAACGTCCATGGGAAATCCAGCTGCATGTTCATTGCGCCTTGAGCTGCTAGGACCATTTCAGGTGAAAGTTGCCGGGGAAACGTTGCCGATGGAGTGTTGGAAATCACGAAAGGCCTTGCTGCTCCTCAAGTACTTGGCCACTCGATACGGGGAGAAAACCCCCAGTGACATTCTCATCGATCTTCTGTGGCCCGACTATGAGTTCGAAGTGTCTATGCACAATTTACATACGACTATGTACTTCCTGCGAAGAACCCTCAAGGATCAGACGCCCCGAAATTTGCCCTGCACAGATTGGGTCCTGTTTAGCAATGGCCTCTATTGGCTGGACACGACAGGCTCTGTGTCCGTGGATGTGCAAGACTTTCTGCGTCTCTGCCTAGAAAGCGAGGGGGCAGAACAGCTTGATCCAGACAAATCCCTGGAGATCGGCCTCCGCGGCTTGAAGCTCTGGCGGGGCGAGTTTTTGGCTGAAGATCCCTATGCGGACTGGGCGGAAAGGACCAGGCACGAATGCCGTAATACGTACGTGGAGCTAGCGCTACGCATAAGCGGACTGATGATTAAGTTGAAAGGCGATCACAAAGGGGCGGCAACGATCTGCCGAGCAGCCCTGGAGAAGGATCCATACCGGGAAGAATTGCATCAGTTGCTGATGGGCTCTTTGGCGGCCATGGGACGCCTCCCAGAGGCGATCTTCCAATACAATGCCTATTCCAAGATGCTGTGGGACGAGCTTGAACTGGAACCCAATCCAGAAACCAAGGCCTTGCTCGAGGAAATTAAGGGGAACCGCAATAGCCCCACCTCGATGCACACCGTTGGCAGCGGCGGCATGATCTGCGAGCCACAGGTTTTCCGAAGTATCTTGGCTGTAGAGCAGCGGCGCCTGGAAAGGACAGACCGGCCCATGGTGCTTCTGACCATTGCCTTAGACGGGAGCAGGCACTTGAGGGACATTTTTCCGGCTGTAATCAGATCCACCCGGAAAAGCGACATAGTCTCCCAATGGTCCCAGGGGCTTTTGACCGTTCTTCTCTCAGAGACGGATCAAAAAGGTGCCAGCTTGGTAGAGGAGCGGATCCGCAGCAAACTTGGTTATGACATCGCCTCCCGCTGCTCTTTCCACAGCCAGCTCTTATCCCCAGAAGTTGAAGTGCTGAACACTCTAGACAATATGGTTCCTGCGCAAATGGCATCCTATTAGAACACATCATCGAAAGAGCTACCTGGTGGTAAAGGCTATACCACTGGGTAGCTCTTAGTGTGCAGGAACAAAAGGAATTCTAGAATGTGAAGCCAAGACCAAGACGAAAGGCACGTCTTGAGCTGTGACCACCAAATCACAAAATGGGAAAAAACGGTTGAGGAATTCCAAAATATACCTTATACTGTAGGTGTCAACTAAAATGCCATCACCCCATCCGACAAAGGCAAATTCATCGAAAGATGAAGACGCAAAGCCTCAGGCCTAAACCGCAAGGCATGGCAGCTGGGTTGCCGAAGAGAAAATAGGTGGACAAGCCTGTCATCTCCGTCGGAATTGATCAGGCTTTTTCCTGTGTCTCGGATCTACGAGGCGATGGCAGAATCAGGAGGAAAGCCCATGATCAAGAGGAGTTTTATGACGACAATAGCGCTTTTGCTTGTTCTCCTTCTCTTGGGGTTTGGGGCCCCTTTAGAAGCGCAGGGTCTAGCTACAAGCAGCCTCCAAATCACCGCAAGTGTACCCGTCGTTCAAACGATCACAGTCATCGAACCAGTTGTCGCAACGTTCAACTACCCGTGGTCAGGTTCTGAACAGGGACAAGCCTTGGTTCTAAGAGGCATCGGCAGTATCCTGGTCAAGAGCAACTCAAATTGGACTCTGACCATAGGCGTACTCCAAGGCTGCGGCTTCGACGTATTTATTAGACCAGCCGAGAATCGATGGTCCCAATGGGTACCGCTCACAGACAGCACCGCAGTATATCAGGGTACGGCAGGATCAAGACTGTCCAGTTGGGATATGAAGATTGAAACCCGAAGAGATGGTAATTACGAGAGAGGCGAACAGATGATACCCTTTGTCTTCACTATCAGCCACCGATAAAAGTAGTGGTCCCCTATACAGGAGACCAAGACTTGGAGGTTTGTTAGAACATCAGGTTTAGGCCGAGGCCAAATCTGGTACTGCCCCTAGCATGGGTCAACTGGGCGAAGACCTCCTTATGTTCTGCAAACTTATAGCCCAACTTCGTCCGTAGGATGCTGTTTCCTTCCCCGGCATATTGAAAGCGCACGGAGGCATGGACAGACTCTCCTTCAGCCTCAAGTTCAACCCACCAATGGGGCTTATGAAAGTCTCTATCACTCAAGTTAAAAACCACAGGAAGGAACCCCGCCGAGAGGGTCAATCCCGGATGGACTGTGACCCGGTCTGTAACACCGGCAGCCAGGGAGTGCCCCTTTTGTGTGTGAATCCAACGGACATCGAGGCACGGGCCGCCGTCCAGGACGGAAGCGCCAAATCCTAAGTAGGAGTAGGATGTAGTCCTCTGATGCTCTCCATCCACATAGAATTTAGGGTCAAGTCGTACCGAAAATCCCCCTTCAGGCCAATCAATCGGGCCAAAAGGCAGCATAACCCATAGCGCTCCCTCCCAGTGGAGAACGGGCGGGGACTTCCACCAAAGATCACTTAAGCCTCCCAGACCAGCAACAGAACGACTCGGACTATCCAGTTTATCTACCAGTGACGCGGCGACAAAAACCGCAAAACGACGTTCTTCCACTTCAATTGTGGCAAGGGGAACTTGTTCGCCAGCCCTGATCCATACTTCAGAGTGCAATGTGTTATCGGAATCAAAGGTCTTAATATCAAACACTGAGAAAATCGAGCCAGCGCGTGTAACTTGGACAGGCCCAACACTGATCTCCATACCCGACAGTTGGAAGGGTGTCGCCTCGGAGTAACGTTCGCTGATCAGTCGCTCCTCGACCACCCTTAGTGTGGACGTACGACCCAGAACGGCAACGATTCCAGGGGTCGCCATGCGGAAGTTCTTCTGGATGCTGTTCAGAGCCGTAAATTGCGTGGGTGCAGGGCCGAAAAGATCAAATGCACCATCTAGAGAAAACGAAAACCCAAACTCCCTAGATTGATCTTTCCTGATCGTGATGGCTTCCAACACAAGCTCCTGTTCCTCTAGGTTTTCCAGTTCGTAGATTTCGAACTGATAAACTACCTGCGGCAAGAGGGACTCGGCGTCCACCGCGCCAACCACATCAACGGAAAAGGCAAGGAGCATGACTGTGACCAAAACTCCGATCTTTTGTCTCGACATGCTCTACCCCCTCACTCCAGAATCTCTGCAGTGACAAAAATCAGCAATTCCCGTTCTTCTTCGGACTGCGATTTTTCGGAGAAGAACCACCGAATGATGGGCAGCCGGCCCAAGATTGGCACTTGGCTCTTGTGGTCAGATGCCTGCTGTAAGGTCATACCCGCCAAGAGCAAGGTCTGTTGGTTCTCCGCCAACACACTCGTGGTCACGCTGCTGCGGCGTACAGCTAGGCCTTCGGCATTCCTGTTCATGAGCTGGCCAGCCATATGACTGACCTCTGGTGTAATATCCAGCTGCAGTAGGTCATTGTTTACAATGCGCGGCGTTACGTTGAGAGAAATCCCAACATTAATTTCCTCCAGATGACCAGATGCAGCAGCGCCGGAGAGAACCAAGAAGTGGGTTTCACCGGAGAACAGGTCAACTGTTTGCCCGCTACTGACGACAACACGGGGATTCGCTTTGATCTCCGCCTTGTTCTCGGCCTCTAAGGCTCGAATGGAGGATAGCACTTTTCCGAAAAACCCGAAAGAGAAAACGGTGTTTTCGTAGATGATATGATCCAGCCAACTCAGTTGGGAGGTGCTAGTCGTCTGCACGTCGGTCTCACGATTGTAACTGAGCAGATTCGATCCCCATTCTTCTAGTTCGGATCGCGAAATTTCCGTAACCAGCGCTTGAATTAGAATCTGCGGAACCGGCCTGTCGATGGACTGCAACATTTCCAGGACCTGATCTAGGGTTGCAGGCGGAGCGGTGACCGTGACTAAACTGCTGAACATACTCGTCTTTATGTAGGGTCTGTAAATATCGGGTACTAAGTCAATCACGTCCTGGGCTGTAATGTACTGCAGCTCATAGGTTGCGGTCGTAGCAAAACTGGTGTAGGAAAGACTCTCCGGATCCGATGAACCGATAAAATAGAAATCTTCTACCTTATGAACTTGATAACCACCGGCCATGGTCATCAAACGCAAGGCCCTATCCAAGGGTACATCCACGAGATCCAAGGTCACCAACCCATGAACCGATTCGTCCATAATAATGTTGACACCTGTCTGTAATACCAACTCCGTAATCGCGTCCCGTAAGTCGTCTTGAATGAAGATCATCGAAACCAAAGGTTCCGAAGCGGCCTCTTCGGATGCCAAGACAAACCCAACCTGTGTTCCCAATAGCAGCACAACCACCACAATAGTAATTAAATGCCTAGGACCTTTCATAAGCCCATCCCTCTCCTATTCTCATGGTATAAGCAATTTTTGCTCGGTTGACGCAATCTCCAAATCCCCGCTGAGGATCTTGATCTCCACAGTGTACTCCCCGGCTTCAGCCCACCATCCTTCGCCCACCAAGTAGCCGGACTGTAGAGGCAGTATTTGTTCCAAGCCGTCCTGTAATGCCAACTGAATCGTATTGGTAATTTCTCCGGTGGCGTCCTTAAGATACGCCACGCCTACAGGGATGATGTGCACCGTGCCTAAGTTCTCCACGGAGACGCTCAGCAGGAAGTCTTCTTCGTTTGGTATGGCAATGGCACTTTGTACCCTGGCTTCAGTAACTACATTGCCGTGTACTATGCTCCTGACAAGCACTTCCTGTTCATCGAGGACTGTTCCATCTTCCGCCCGCGCAATGGCGGTTATATAACCGTAGTGTCCACCGCCTACCTCTCCTTCCCGCGGTACCCGAAAGATCAGTACCGCTCGTCCGGTCCGACGGGGAGCGATCTCAATTACATCTGGCGTACGAAGTTCAACGGACAAGTTCGCAAAAATGGAGCGGGCGTACTCGGGCTCGATCTCTTTGCTCCCAAGTTCCACCAGAATAGATTCTGTCGAGTTATTGGTGATGAGCAGCACTTGGCTGTCTGCACCGCCCGGACGCATCTCTACGTCTAGGAGTGAAGGCTCAAGCAACACAAATCCTTGGTCTGCTGCGCTGGCTAAGCTCATATCTTCTACTAGCAGCTTCTCGGTATGCACTTTCTGTCGCCCATTGGCGTAGTTCACAAAAAGTCGCAAGTCATATTCCCCGGGAAAGAGGGGTTTTTTCATGGGCCCATCCAACCACAACTCAGCACCCGGATAGATATCAAAGGTGGGCTTTTCGGCCAGTTCCACATCGTGCCTTCCAAAGACTATGCGCTCAATCAACACCCTGTTCTGATCTCTGATCGTCATTTCGGCGCGCATTGGATAGAGCAGATTGGTTGGGTTTCTGACGATGGCTTGAGCCATTAGTGATCCATCTTCAGTCAAGAGCACACCGAGCTGCTCTATGGAAACATCGGGCCTGAGACCAGGTCGATCGACATGAATTATGAGCCGAATGGCATAACGTATCCGAAAGGTGACCTCATCTGCTGTAAATAGGGTCTGGGGCTCTACCATCAGCGCCATTATGTAGGTTCCACCGGCATTCTGCGGAACTTTGATCTCTCCCCGAATAGCCCGCTCCTCATTGGGAGGAATGATTAAGACGTTTTGATCAAGAGAGATCCACTGAGAAGCAGGGTTGTCCACTGCATCAAGGTACTGAAGATTGCCATCGACGGCTTGGAGTATACTGTAATAATTAACATGGACGACCTCCTGCACTTCCTCGGCCGTCAACGAAATCTCAAAAGGATGACTCCCTCCTGGAACGGTCTCCAACTCTATTACCAGGGGTTGAACAGCTACAGCCTGTACCTTCAACGCTGGGCAAAACGCAAACAGAATGGCCATGGTTGTGAGTACGGTGCTTCGAATCACGGTCTTCAAATCTGTGTCCCTCCTTGTTTCCAAAGCAAAGTCCCAGATAAAGGGGGAGGGGAACCCCCCACCCCCAAAGGCATGTTCTAACTCGCCTTGGCAACAGTAAAGACGACCACCGTACCGTATAGACCAGCGGCTTGATCTTGAATGTCGCCGAGGGTACCACTTACCCAGACGTCATAGTTCTTTTTGGCGACGCCCTGCAGTGGGAGCCACCAATTGCCAATCGTGAAAGATGTTGTGGGAGTCGACCAACTCCCGTCATTGGTCCCAGACCATCCAAACGTTGGCCAAAAGAACGATTCGGATGGCTTTAGCGCCACCGTGGTTGGGATGGAGTAAAATCCCTGCCTGAGTGCGGCAAACTCCACGCCCAGTTGAATAGCGGTATTGGACTTGATTTCCAAATCCGCTATTGCCCACTGAGTCTCATAGCCTTTGCCGCTCCATTCCAGACTGACTGGAGCTGGACAAACCTTGATAGAGGCATATTCGCCAACTGTCCCTAGCACCCCCAAGTAGCCCTTGACGGGAATAGGCCCCTCATCGTAGAAGCACTGCCACCAAGAAAGATCGTTTGCCAGACTAACACCGCTTACAGCCAACAATGTTACTAGCACAAAAAACAACACGGTGTACCTTTTCATTTTCAATCATCCTCCTTACTTCTGTACTTGTTTTGTAGTATACAACCAACGAGAGTCTTGTTTCTATGACCACCCCCCGTCTCCAATGATCGCTCAGGCGTATTTTATCCATATTATGCCACTTTATGCATTTCGCCCGACATTCCGCTTGTCCACTTGTCGTCCATTTAGCGTCAAGGAGCGCACACGGTGACACAAATCGTCCCCCGGTAAGGACCTGCAGCTTGCCCCTCAATGCTCTTAATCTGCACAACTCCGGAGACGGTAAGCTCGTGTTCCCCGCCCTTCAGCTCCTTTATGGTCAAATAGTCCTGGGGTTTGAAAGAGTAGTTACCCCCATCACAGCTCACCGAATAGGTCACATCCAAAACATACTTTTCTTTTGCGGCCCCCTGGTACTCTAAAGGCGTAGCTTTAAAGTGTAATCGCACTCCTTCCGCAGAGGAGATGCGGACCGTCGCTACGCTTTTCGCGGGATAGAGTCCTTCCGCCCCTAGTATCGAAAAGGACACATGCCCTGAATAGAAAATGGATATCGGGCTGTCGCCTTGGGCTGAAGCCGTAGAAATAAACATGCTGCTTGCGAGGATGATCACACTCAGCGTCAAGATTAAGACGGCTTTTCTGTTGGCTAGCACCATAGATGCCTCCCATCGACAAACATTTGCGGATATTTCCATCGCCTGTAGTTTATGTATCTCCAGGAAGAATTATACTCGAAAAAACGCCGAGCTATAGTCTCCCGAAATACTGCAGCTTCTCGAGAACAATGCAGACTGGACAACCCCCTTTGGCTTCCATCCTAGCATGACCCGGTCAAAACACTCTTATGCCTGAAACAAAAGTCAGTCAAATTCGAGCAATTTGTTACGAAAGCGCACAATCAAAACCCTATACTCTTCACAACTACGTACTCCAGGACGAATCGGATCAAAGAAAACTCTACGACTTCCCTTCATTGACGCGGAAAACCACCCAGTGATCTCACTAGGTGGTTCTTGAACTTGTTCTTTAGTTGTTACGATACGGTCTGTGTCTCTGGTTCCTGCGAGAGGTAGGCATAGAATTTCAGGGCATTTCGAATACTGCCAGCCACTGAAAACGCAATCACACCGATCCTGGCCAGGCGGGCCATGGACCCATTGTAGCTGCCGGGGCTTAGTATCCCACATAGCTTGTAGAGTAAGAGAGGAATGTAGAGGGCCAGGTACAAGTAGATGCGATCATAGAATTGTTTCAGTGACGGATCGAGTGCGGTAGATCGCTTCTTGCTTAGGATGAAAAGGGCAATTCCCACATGCATAGTGACTAAGAACAGAAAGAAGACTGACCCCTCGGTGAACTGCAGGAGCCCAATGCATGTTAGGGTGAGCACATTGGCCAGGACAAAAAGGCGGAAGATGCGAATTCTCTCCATCATTTCTTGAGGCTTTCCACCGGTCTGTCGTAGCCGTCTGGAAGTTCCACAGCGGGGAAACCATGCACCAGATGGCAGGCAACTACATGGTCGTCCTCCACCTCAAGATGCTCAGGGGGGATCGTCTTACAGCCCTCCATGGCCTGGGGGCAGCGCTGCCAAAAGCGGCAGCCCAGAGGGGGGTCAATGGGGCTGGGAATATCGCCCTGCAAGATAATCTGCTCCCGCTTCTCGTCAAAGGTGGTGTCCAGCACAGCAGCCAAGAGGGCTTGGGTATAGGGGTGCAGGGGACGCTTAAAAATCCTATCGCTGCTGCCCGATTCCATGACCTTACCCAAGTACATCACGGCCATGCGATCGCAGATGTTTTTTACGTCGGCTAAGTTATGGGATATGAAGACATAGGTCAGCTTCATCTGCTCCTGAATCATCACCAGAAGATTCAGGATCTGCGCATGAATACTCACGTCCAAGGCCGATACGGGTTCATCACACACCAAGAAACTAGGATTGAGGCTAATGGCACGGGCGATCCCCAAGCGCTGCCTTTGGCCGCCGGAGAAATCAGAGGGATAACGATAGAGGTCTTCCGACGATAGACCAACCAGTTCCAAAAGCTCAACAACCCTGGCGATCATGGCTTCTTGATCGTCTTCGCCCCGGATAAACATGGGCTCCGACACGATCTGATAGACATTAAAGCGGGGGTTCAAAGAGGAAAAGGGATCCTGAAAGATCATCTGCATCTTTTGCCGCGCCTTTTTGAACTCCTCTTTGGGCAGTCTAAGCAGATCCTTGCCAGCAAAGAGCACCTCTCCAGAGGTCGGTTTGACCATGCCAATCATGGCATTGGCCAGCGTTGTTTTTCCGCAGCCCGATTCGCCCACAATCCCGTAAGTCTCACCATGTGCGATGGTGAGAGAAACATCACTCACAGCCTGAATGACGCCGCGTTTGAGAAAGGGCAAACCTCCCTTCACAGGAAAATGTACAGACACATTATTCATACGCAAAATCTCACGCATTACTGTCTCCCCCCTGCCGTTAACGGATGGAAGCACCGCACTTCTCGATCTGCACCGCTTTTTACGAGGGGCGGCATTTCTTTTTTGCATTCTGCGGTGGCGTAGTCGCAGCGGGGGTGAAAATAGCAGCCGCTGGGTTTACGCGCCGGATGGGGCACCGCACCTGGAATCTGGGTGAACTTCCTTTTCTCGTCAGTCAACCTCGGCACCGCCGCCATCAGCCCCACCGTGTAGGGATGCTGCGGCGCTGTAAAGAGATCTTTGACCGGTGCCTTTTCCACGATCTTTCCAGAGTACATCACATAGACCGTATCGGCAATGCTGGCTACCACACTAAGGTCATGGGTCACAAGGAGCAGAGATGTGCCGCAGCCTCTTTGCATACCCCTTAGAGTCTTGAGCACCTGGGCTTGGATGGTCACATCTAAGGCCGTTGTGGGTTCATCGGCAATAATCAGCTTAGGCATGCAGGCAAAGGCCATGGCCAAAAGGACCCTTTGGCGCATTCCCCCGCTTAGTTCATGGGGGAAGCTGTTGGCACGAGCGGTCGGTTCAGGCAGTCCGATCAGCTCCAGGGCCCTCACGGTCTTTTGGCGGGCTGCCTTCTTGCTGTCACCCTGGTGACGCCGGTACATTTCATCAATCTGGTTGCCCACAGTCATCACAGGATTGAGCGACGTCATGGCATCCTGAAAGATCATGGACATCTCCTTACCCCGGATTTCCTGCATCTGCTTGGGGCCATAGTCTTTAATATCTCGTCCAGCAAACTCGATGGCATCGACCCGGGTCACAGCAGGCGGTGACTCAATCAAACGCATCACCGACTGACTGGTCACGCTTTTTCCACATCCCGATTCTCCCACGAGGGCAACGCATTCCCGATCGCCAATATCCAGGTCCACAGACTCCACGGCGCGGATCAGGCCGAAATTGGTGGGAAAGACAACCTTTAGGTTTCTAAGCTTCAAGATTGGTTCCATGCGTCGCCCCTCCCTTTTCTAACGGCCTTCCAACGCCAATTTGCTGGTAATCGTCCATGGAGTTTAAGACATCCTCCACATAACTGCTATCTAGGCTCCTAAAGAGCTTATACACACCGCTGGTCTGCTTCATGCGGGGATTGGCCATCTCTTCCATCACAATACCCAGACGCATAAAGCTAAACACGGCCAAGAAGATGCCTAGACCTGGGGCGAGAATCCACCACCAGGCGCCAAAGAGCAACGCTCCTCCGCTTTGGGCATCGGCCAGCATTTTTCCCCAGCTGATAGCAGTTGGGTCCCCTAGACCCAAAAAACTCAGGCCCGCTTCGGCCACCATGATCCCGGCACTGCTCAAGGCCGTACTCATAATGACCAAATGGGACGTTCCAGGCAGAATGTGACGGATCATGATATGCCAGCGACTGGCGCCAGCCAGCTCCGCCGCCTTCACATAGTTGCTGTTCTTCAAGACCAAGACCAGAGAACGAATCGTCCGGGCTAGACCGGTCCAACCCAGAGCTACAAAGATCAGAATAATGATCCAAAAATCACGTCCCAGGACATTGGTCAAAACAATAACCAGGGGTAAAGTAGGAATGACCAGCATGATATCGACAATGCGCATGAGCAAGGTATCAACAAAACCGCCGATGTATCCGGCCATTACCCCCAGGATGGAACCGACAATGGCAATACAAACACCCGAGGTTACCCCCACAACCAGTGACACCCTGGTACCATAGACAAGCATGCTGAAGATGTCTTGACCTGTATTGATGGTGGTACCGAGCCAATGCTTTGCGCTTGGAGCCAGCCCCTTTGTGGTACGTTCTGACACATCATAGGGGTTGAAAGGGGCAATAAAGGGGGCGAAAACGGCCACCAAAATCAAGACGCTGACCATGATCAGACCGATTTTACCCTGCTTGTGACTCCAGAGACGACCAACAAACAAGCTCATACCCTTGATTCGCTTCATCGTTTATCACCCACCGTCACCCTGGGATCAAGCAGAACATAGACGAGGTCTGTCACCAGGATAGCAAAGATCGTAAACCCCGAAAGAAGGAGCATGATTCCCATCATCAGGGGGTAATCGTTGGAGTTGTTGGCTGCTAAGAACAAAGTCCCCATACCATTCCAGTTAAACACTTGCTCAATGACCACCTGCCCCCCGATGAGCCCGCTGATGCTCATACCGAGGGACGTGACAATGGGCAGCATAGAATTGCGCAGGATGTGCTTATAACGGATTGTGCCCTGTTTGAGTCCCTTGGCCTTGGCCGTCAACACGAAGTCTTCGTTGGTCACTGCGATCACAGCATTGCGGGTTCCCTGGGCGTAACTAATGATACTGCCCACCACCATGCTCATCACGGGCAGGGCTGCGTTTTCGGCCACCCTGGCTATACTCTCCCAGGTCCAGGTGAAGCTCGAAACCATGGTCGAATCGGTATAGGCGGGAAAGACTCCCAGCTCAAATCCTAAGTAGAAGGAAAGGATCAAGGCAACGAAAAACGATGGTAAAGCCACCATGACAGTGGACGCATTGAGCAGCATCGTATCCTGCCAGCGACCCCTCTTTACAGCTGCTACCACACCAAACAAGACACCGATGGTCAGACCAATCAGCATCGTGCTCACAGAGAGGACCAGGGTCCAGGGAAGACGCTCCAAAATCAGATCGATCACCGCGGGAGAGCCTGGGCGGAAAGAGGTCCCTAAATCCCCCCGGGACAATCCTTTCAGATAGTTTAAGTACTGCTGCCAGGTGGATACATGGAAGCCATATTGCTGCCGAGTCACCTGCTTGATAATTTCATACTCGATTTGACTCATATTCCCCTGGGGAGGATAATAACGTTCTGCGGGGTCATCCACACCGATGCGGGGGATGAAGAAGTTGAGCGTGATGACGACCGCAAAGACAAAGATGGAGTACAAAATGCGCTTGATCACATAGGCGCTCTTCATCGACTTTACCTACCCTCCTTGGTTTTCTCCAAGTTTTCCAGTGACTCGCCGTTGAGGACCGTAGCTCCCCGAACAACCTGCCAGCCCCGGAAACGATCGGTACGGGCCACCGAGATCACATTGGAGGTATAGAGGGGAACTTTGTAATACTCGGAGGCAATCATGGGCTGGATTTTCTTGATCAGATCATACTTGGCGTTCAGATCCAAGGTAAAACGCATTTCCTGAATCGCTTCATTTAGTTCTTCATGGACCAAACGCCCGTAATTGGAGGTACGCCCTAGGGTCTGGAAGTGGGCTGGGTACATGATATCCACATTGGAGAGGGAAAAAATCACGCCATGCAAGGTCAGATCAAAACGGCTGGGGTAAAGATAGGTTGATTCAGGCTGGGTACCCTTGGCCCCGTACTTGACTTCAATTCCGATCTTCTGAAACTGGATCTGCAGAAAGGAAATCAGATCCTGCTCCCCTGGCGAACCAAGAATCGCAAAGCTGATGCGCCTTTCGCCTAGAAGCCGGTAACCGTCGCTATCCCTCTGGGGTGCGATGGAATCAAGGATACGATTGGCCTCAGTAATCCGCAGATCGTAGTCTGTGGGCAGACTATCGGCAGCGGGGTTATAAAAGTCTTCCAGGGCCGCACTCATCAATCCTGCACTGGCAGGAAGACCTGCTCCATCCAGAACGTTTCTGATCAGTTCTTCCTGGTTGATGGCGAGGGCCATGGCTTTGCGGAAGTCCCTGTTCTGCAGCAAATCCCGCATGGGATTTCGCTCGCTGGCAACAGGGTTAAGGTTAAAGACCAAGGTTTGAATAAACTGGCCCGGGGCATTGGACACAAAAATATCCGGGTTGTTCTCAAAAAGCCTGAGGTAGTTGGAACTCACGGAATTATCCAGCACATCAATATGTCCCTTTAATAAGGCATAGATGGCCACATTGATCTCTTGGTATAAGACATACTTGACGGTGTCAATCGTAATTAAGGGGCTGCCGTCTGCTTGGGTGCGATGATAGTCTTTCCTGCGATGTAAAATGATCTGCTGGCTGCCGGACTCCTCCGTATCTAAAACCCAAGGTCCGCTACCCACTGGATGACGATAGCGGTAAAGAATCTCCTCATTGGGAGAGGTGCTGTTAAGCTGATTCTCTACGCTCACTACAGGTTTCCAGATATGCTCGGGTAAAATCAAGACAGACGTAAAGAGGGGGGTTACAGAACCTAGTACCTTGTTGACATGAAAATAGATGACGATATCCCTGTCTTCTTCTGCGATCTCGTAGCCCTGCTCCAGTGCACCATGATCATAGGTGAAAATCCCCTGCCGGGTTAACACTCCATTTGTATAAGAATGCCTCAGATCGCTGGTCCAGGCTAAGGCCCCGGCATGGTTGGAAAGGGTGTTGTTTGTGGCAATGTCGAAGGAGTAATAAACATCCTCGGCGGTCAAGGTCTCCCCGTCACTCCAGGTAATGCCATCGTGTAAGATTACCTTTACCGCCAGGTACTGGTGCTTGGGATCGCCATAAATCTGCTCTAGGCGCGCATAGTCGATGGATCCATCCTCGGTGACAATGGGCTGGCCGTCCTGATCCACGTAGCACCACTCTTTGCCGATGGAGGGGAGATAGTTGCCGCTGTCCTCATCATAAATGAACAAAGAGTCATAGAGCATACCAGCAATTGTAGGCGCGATCCCCTCTCGGGACAACCAAGGCATATAAGCTGAGGGAAAAGCTGTCTGTACAGAACCTACATAGAGCGTATCCCCATCGGGTCTGTGGGTCTTGCTCATGTTTTGGCATCCTGTCAAAGGAATAAGAATAATGCTCAACATAAGGATGAGCATTCCCCGCTTAACCATATCATTCACCCCGCTAAACGGCTTTGAGGCAGGCCAATGTCCCGCCTCAAAGCCGTCTCGTTACTTGGTCAACAAGAAGCTGTACTTTGTACCCTCAATGTCCAGTGTCATGTTCAGTCCAGTAGGCCAAATCTCCCCCACCCTGAGCGTTTCATCCCGAGAGGTAAGGGTAATCATGTACGCCATAGGCCCTGCTGTAATTGCAAAGCCGCCGCTTTCCCTGACCAGCTCCAGCCCACTTTCCTGATCCAGGACTTCAAGGGCATAGGAGCCATCGGCGTTCATCTGAAGAGTGGCGCTGTAGGTCTCGTTGACCATGGTGCCCCCTGTAAACTGACCTTGAATGGCCTCCCCGTAGAAGTTCCACTCCTGTCCAGCAAACATGGCCTTAAGCTCATAACCTGCCTTAGTTCCTTCAACTGGGCCAGTCTCCCCTGCCTTGGTAAAGGAGATCGTTTGCTGTGTCACATCGAAACGGCCTTTTTCTGCATGGGACTGGGATTCAAAGCTGTATCCGCCGAAGTAATCCAAGGTCAACTCGGCCGCGGTGCCGTTCTTTTCTGCATACCATCGGCCCGCGTGAGCTGCGGTGGTGGCCACCCTAAACAGGATTGGCGTTCTGTCTAGAGACTCCTCAGGCTTAACATCAAGCTCCAGGCCTCTATCCTCTGTAACGGCACCCTGCAGTTCTGCTGCGCCTTGGGGAGTGATGAATATGCTCTCCCCTGCCACGCGGAAACTGCCCTTTTCCTCGTAACTCGGTGCTTCCCCCTTGACCATGGTACTGACAAGACTGTATTTGGCGCCGGGACCTAAAGTGAGTACATAATCATACTCCAGCTCGCCCACGCTCTGGTAACCCAGATAGGTGTCATAGTACTCTTCATACACATACTTGTCGGCCATCAGCCGATACACCAGATCCGGATCGTCCTCGTCAACCCGTTCGAAAGAGATGTTTGCTGAACCATAGGGCAGCGTGGACTGGAACAGGAGGTTGGGCCCCACCCGTTCAAAGGTCGCCGTTTTCGACTTTTCCGGGGTGGAATCCGAGTAGATCATTAAATAGGTGCCATCTAACTCGCCAATCGTTCCGCTGCCCCGATCATCACTAAACTGGCGATTCGCCGAGAGTACAAAAGAATTGTCTGCGGCAATTCGCAGATAGAAGGTGAGGGCCATGCCCAGGTCGGTGATGTCAATGGCGTAGTCTCCATGCAGCTCGAAGGTCTCCTCTGCCCCTTGACTGGAAACTTGTACCTGGTCTTGTTGTACCTTGTCCGAAGCAGCTTGCTCCGGTTCGGATTTCCCGCAGGCGCTTAAAAACAGCACCATTCCAAGCAGTACGATCGCCACCGTCATGCGCATTACGTTTCGTTTCACATAACCACTCCTAAGTTATTCAGTGGATCAAGCTCTAGTAGGGAAACTGGAGCTTTGTCCCGAAGCCCTCGCGGGATGCGGAGTTGTCATAGACCTCCTCAATATCGAAGACATAGGCTGGGTACTTCAGCCAGCGGGTCTTATCCGGCCGGTGGTACACGTCATGCTGGGCATTGACAAATTGCTGATAGATTTCCCTTTTACCCGATGTGGCTTCATCGAAAATGCGGATCTTGCCTCTAAGTTCATAGGAGATCATGGGAGGCTGATAGTAAAGCAGGGTTGCCTCGGGGTTGGCCCGCAGATTATCCCAGCTGTGATCCTTGGCCATCTCCAGACTGGCCACCCTGGTAAAATCGATGCGATGATGCACGTCTGGATGGTAAACCTGTTCGACCAAGAGTTTCAGACCCCTTTGGCTATGGGCCTTGTCATCCCCATCATAAGCCTCAATATGCTGGATATATGCCTCCAAGACTTCTTCTAAATACTCTTCCTTGGGAATAAAGCCTACGCCTTTGATACTGGCATTGAGGCCGGCTGGGCCATGGGAAACTAAGGCTGGATTGTGCGAGCAGAAGCTCAAGAAGATCTTGTCTCTAGACATTTCTTTTCCGTCGTGAAGCTGCTGCACCGTGTTGGCCCGGGTGTTAAAGGCCCAACGGAAAAACGCCTCAGCGGTTCGGGTGGTTTTTTCGGTCATGAACGAATCCTCCTAGGATTTTTCTATAACAAAAGGTCCGAAAAGATGGCAGAACAATGGATCATCTGCCATGCTTTCAGACCTACTTGTCCTTACTTTGCTAATTCAATTTCCATACGCATTCCCATCATCGCTGAAACGATGAAAGGAGCACTTACCTTGTCGTCTTCGACTTTACCAGCAAAGGTTTCGCCGGATTCGGCTACTTGGAAGGCAAGCTCTGCACCATTAACCTGATACGCACCATTTTCGTGTACTGCTGGAGAATCACTGTCCGGTACGGCCAGGTAATAATACTCGCCTAGAGGCGTCAGATACAAGGTGATCTCCACCGCAGCCGCTCCTTGCAGTGTCGCTTTGTACACACCAGCCACCGCAATGGCTGAAGGGGTCAGGGCTGCTTCCGTGCGTTCTCTGGCCATTTGTGAAGGCTTTACTCCAATGGTGATTGTGCCGTCACTGTTGACACTGCCCTCTATGGGTTCCTGGCCTTCAGGGGTAATCACAAGCTGTGCTCCGTCAACGCTGTATGTGCCCGTTTCAATAAACTCGTAAAGTACATCGCCCATCACAAAGTAGCTTTTTAACTCATAGCTGTCATCGGCTTTCAGTTCTACAGAATAGGTGTAGACTATGCTGCCGCCCATTCCCGCCGTCTCATGTCCCCCGGCATAAACCCCAAGAAGATCTGCTGCTTGTACCACACCTGCAAAGAACACTAAAATTGTAAGTAGAATTACACTCAACAAAGCCTTTCGTTCACCCATAGCCGCACACCCTTTGCCTTTATTTTACTTTTAAGTATAGATTACCCAGAGGTCTTTGTCAAGAATCTAGCCATCCCTCGCTCTACGAAATGTGGCTAAATATTAAATCTTTTCGACGATATTTGTCATTACCTCCGCATACATTGCGAAATACGTTATAATTTCTGTCTGCACAAATTTCCGAAATTTGACCACGACCATGCGCAGATCGTAGGGAAAATATGGTATACTGAAACCCAAAGAGAACACAGGATCGGGGTGCATCATGCAAAGCAGTCTGGCCAACTTTCATCCGGTACTCAGAACGTGGTTTGAGGACACCTTTGGCTCACCCACACCGCCGCAGGCTTTGGGATGGCCGAAGATTGACAGGGGCGAAAATGTACTGCTCTTAGCCCCGACGGGATCAGGAAAGACCTTGGCCGCTTTCTTCAAGTGCCTGGATTTCCTCTATCGCAAACTGCTATCCGGGGAGATCCAGGAGCATGGGGGTGTGCAGGTTCTGTACATTTCCCCCTTAAAGGCCTTAAACAATGACATCTACAAAAATCTGCAGCAACCGCTAAATGGAATCGTCGAGGCGGGAAACACGATGGGTCTTTTCATGCCCCAGATTACGACCGCGGTTCGAACAGGTGATACGCCCCAAAGTGAGCGCCAGCGTATGCGGAGAAAGCCGCCGCATATTCTGATCACCACCCCGGAGTCGCTTTTTTTGATGCTGTCATCCCAGGCCCGGGAGATCCTTACGTCCGTCAAGTTTGTGATCGTGGATGAAATCCACACCCTCTTCCCAACGAAGAGAGGGTGCCATTTGGCCCTTTCTTTAGAGCGTCTGCAAAACCTGGCTGGCCAGAGACCCTTCCAGCGAATCGGGCTCTCGGCCACAGTAAATCCCCTAAAGGAAGTCGGCCAATTTCTCGTGGGGTGCGGCCGCCAGTGTACCATAGTCAACGCCGGAGGACGTAAAGACTACGATCTGCAGATAGAACTTCCCCTCCCCGATCTCACGCTCTTGCCCGAAAAGAGCGTATGGCCCCCCCTTTACAAGAAGCTGTATGCGTTAATTAAAGAGCACAAGACGACCTTGGTCTTTGTGAACAACCGCAGGCAGGCGGAGCGTATAGCCGTCAACCTCAACCAACTCGCCGGGGAGGAAATCGCCCGCACCCATCATGGCAGCATCGCCAGGGAAATGCGACTGGAGAGTGAGGATCTCCTCAAAGCTGGCAAAATTCCCTGCATGGTGGCAACATCATCCCTGGAGCTTGGAATCGATGTGGGTCACATTGACTTGGTGGTCCAGATCGAGTCGCCTAAAGAAGTAGCCAGAGGTATCCAGCGTGTGGGTCGGGCTGGACATGTAGTGGGCCTGCCCAGCAAAGCGCGGATCATTCCCAAGACACGGCTGGATCTTTTGGAAAGCTTGGTTATGCTGAGCGCCGTCAAGGAGTCGGCCATCGAACCCTGCCACGCCCCCCAAAACGCCCTTGATGTTTTGGCCCAACAGTTGGTGGCCATGACGACGGAAGGTAAGTGGTCGTCTTGGAGCATGTATGCCGTCTGTAAGGGCGCCCATAACTACGCTCAGCTCAAGTGGGAAGACTTTGAGCGAACACTCACGATGCTAGCAGGAGTCTATCAATCGGACCAGGCGATTGATTTGCGACCCCGCCTGTACTGGGATCGCCTGGATGATGTAGTCAGTATGGATTCATACGGCAAACGGTTGGTCTATTCCAATGGAGGGACCATTCCCAATCGCGGTTATTACGGGGTCTACCTTGGAGAAGGAGGGCCGCGCCTGGGTGAACTGGATGAAGAATTCGTCTACGAAAGGCGCCTGGGCGATCGGTTTTTGCTCGGAACTGCGGCCTGGCGGATCGAAGAACTCCGTCAAGATCGGGTGATTGTTTCCAAGGCAAGGGGGCAAGGGCCCAATATTCCCTTTTGGAAAGGGGAGACCTTGGGCCGATCCTACGCCTTCGGGGAACGGCTCGGGGCATTTCTAGCGGAAGCGGAGTCCCATCTTCGCAGTTTCCACGAGTTCCACACCTGGCTGAACCAGCGAATGCAGGTGGAAGACCAGGAGATCAGCCAAAACCTGTTCAGACTGCTCCAAAGGCAAAAAGCCAGTACCGGCCGTCTGCCGTCGAATACGGTCTTGGTGAGTGAGGAGTTCCTGGACGAGATGGGGGATTGGCACATTTGTCTGCACTCACCCTACGGCACAAAACTTCACACCCTCCTGGCGCTGCGCATGAAGGAACAAGTCCAGAGCAGAACAGGTATCCAAGTCGAAGCAGTTCCAGAAGATAACGGAATCCTGTTCCATGCCCCTGGAAGCCAAAAACCTCCCATCCTCGACTGGGCAGCGCTACTCACCCCCGATCTTGGGGATCGGATCGCGGAATTGATATCCCCCACCAGCCTCTTTGGCATCACCTTTCGCCACGTCGCCCAACGATCCTTAGTAATGGCCTTGGCAGCCTATGGGAAAAAGCGGACTCCACTTTGGCTGTCACGTCTGAAGGCTACGGATCTGCTGCAAGTCGTGGGCAAGCTACCCAACTTTCCCTTGGTCATGGAGACCTATCGAGAAATCCTGCAGGATTACTTTTCCGTGGGCGATCTAGAAGATTTCCTCACGAATCTGATACAGGGGAAGATCTCGATTCACGCCGTGCGCACCCAGACACCTTCGCCCTTCGCCCGTGGACATCTCTTTAGCTTCGTAGGCACCCAGATGTATGGTGACGGAGCACCTGTGGCGAACGACAAAAAGCTTTTCGGGATGGAGGCAGATGCGCTGCAGGAAGTGCTTGGTGAGAGGCTGTTTGCTCTGCTGCGTGAGGACGCGGTATCCGCCGTTGAGGCCCGTCTCCAAGGCCGAGACGCTCTGGTGTACAGACCCACCCTGGAGCGAGCCCAATACTGGTTGGAGCGGATGGGCGATATCACCTGGGACGAGGTGGAAAGCTATTTTCCCGACAATCACGGGCCAATCAGAGAACTCCTAGAGGAACTGCTCCGGGGGGGAAAGCTTGTGGAAGTGGGAGGACTCCTTGTGGCCTCTCTGCACAGAGAAGAGTATGGCCCCTCCCGCGCTCAGGCCCTGCGGTCCATCCTCCTTCGCTACGCCAAGTGCCATGGACCCTTTAGCCTAGCTCAGCTCGCCCAACGATACGAAGTGGAGCCCGAGGACCTGACCCGCCATTTACTGCAGCTGAAGGAGGAGGGTCTGCTCAGCCAGGGAGCGGAAGACAGCTGGTGCAGCCCGCAGGTCTTAAGGGACATCCGCACTCTCGCCCTGAACAAGGATCGTCACGAGGTGAAAACCCTAGATGCAGCTACATTTTCCATCTTTCTCGGCAGCTGGCAGGGCATCCATGGAGAGGGCCCCGGACTGCATGGGGTGCTTGATCAACTGCGGGAACTGTGGCTGCCCCTGGCAAGACTGGAGACCCACATTCTCCCCGCCCGCATGGGCGCAGGGCTAAAGGGCGCATACGCCCCCGCTCAACTCGATCAGCTGTTAGGCTCGGGGTTGCTTTCATGGCGAGCCAAGCTAGTGGGAAGAGAGGTTTTCCTGCGCTTTGAGTCTGGTCTTCCGCAGGATGCTACGGTTCTGCCCTCTTGGGTGAACTGTCCCCACTATGCAGAGGATTTCTTGGCCGATGCCCAGTTATCACCGGCGGAGAAAACCATCCTCGACATGCTCCAAAAGCAAGGGGCCCTCAATCTGATCCAACTGGGCCAGGCCCTGGAGCAGGGCTTATCCTCACTTTGGGTTCACTTGTCCGCCCTTTTCCTCAAAGGACTGATCAGCAACGACACCTTAGGTCCACTCCGCCTGCTGATGAAGGTTGACAAAAACCCCCAAAAGTCCCTGCGTTCCCTGATTGAATCATCGGTGCTCGGTCAAATGGGGCGTTTCTTCCTGCTGCCCCCAAGACGAGACGTAACGGCTCTAGGCAAGGTGGAAATGCTCTTAGACAGATATGGTGTTGTTACCCGAGAGATGGCAGTAGCCGAGGCGCTGAGTTGGGGCGATCTCTACCCTATTCTCGATTACCTTGAGAACATCGGCGAAGTAAAACGCGGCTATTTCGTGGATGGACTGAGTGGTATTCAATTTGCCCGCGCCCAAACCGTACCCATCTTACAGCAAACCCTTTTCGATCCTGGACTGTGGTGGGTACTCCCCAAGGAAGACCCTGCCCACCCAGGACGATTTTTCAATCTGGAGAAGGCAGGCGCCTTTACGGTTTTTCGCGGAGGACAGCCCGTAATCACTGCTGAGAAACGCCAACTATCCCTGGAGATCCTGGCCGCATTAACAGAAGAAGAGCTAGAACATGGACTGCTCCTTCTAATGCGCTCTCTCTACTTTGTCTATCCCGACCAGAAGATCACCGTTGGTCAAATCAACCAGGTACCCGTGGCCAAATGCCCCGAACTTAATGCCTTGAAAAGGTTAGGCTTTGAATTGGGCTACAAAGAGATTGTGCTTTGGCCCTCCCAGCGAAAATGAAAAAGCGACCGGCTCAAGCCAGTCGCCAAGACAAAATAATGGGAGTTGGTTAATTACGGGAGTATTCGATCAGTTCCATCACGTAGGTGACGTCCCCGTCGTCATAGACACGAATCAAGAGTGGCCAGCCAACATCGGGAGCCAATACCCACTCCGAGGTGAGCCGATCGACCCGATTACCAGCTTCATCCTCTTCCCGTACACTCTTGGTGCAGAAGTAGCCCTCAACGCCGGCCACTGTCTGCTTTTCTACAATGCGGATTCTGGACCCGTCAAACATCTGCATGCTGCTGCCCACCTCAAGTTCAAGATCCACAGCAAACATACCCAGCAGCATCAACTCTCCAAACCAGTCGCCGCCGCTCATCAGCATGGAAAGACCCATGCCCATACCCATAAAGCTCAGCTGATCTCCTAGCTGGTCCGTGGGAAGGTTGTAGGTGTTGCCTACCGTTACTTCTGTCGTTTCGTCATCGATCTTGCGCAGCTCCAGGAGCTGTATCTGCCGTGTCTCCTGCACTACATAATCATCCACGTCGTAGTCCCATTGCTTGGTATACGAGGTGACCTCATACTTGAACTTCTCATTGTCCGCTGTGAACTTGTTCAACTGCCAATAGTCCTGTGCAAAAACAAGCGAGCTGCATGCCAATACAACAACGAATCCAAAGACAACTAAAAATGTCCTGCGGGCCATGGCTCCGCCTCCTTCAATGGAAGATATAGCATGTATTAGGCGTTAACCAGGAATTACCTGCCAGGTATGGACATTTGTGTTAAAAATACTTAGCATGTAAAACTTTTCTGCACCCATAGCTTGATGCAGATCCTTGCGAAGTATATGGTATCCATCCATTGACCATCCAGATCGGCGGGTCACCGATGGCAATGTCTTACGTAGCAAACGTCACCTTCCCGCAAGCAAACCGCACCGAGTCTCTTTTGGTGCGGTTTGCTGCACTTTGCTGGTCCTCTGTTTAGAGCTGCTTCTTGCTAAAAACGAGAACGGCCAATCCGATCAAAGCCAGGGTTGCAGCTGCCGTGATTCCCAGACTTGCGTACAAAGGGGGCAGGCCGATGGTACCTGCCACCAAATCCATACTCTTGGTGACCAGGGCGGTGGGATTGTACTTCCCAGCCTGGGGGATGACATTCAGCACAGTTAAGATCAGCACCCCGGCACCGGTAACAAGGAGACTTCCGTAGTTGCTCCGAACAAGTGTGGCCCCCAGCAAGAGCACAGCCAGCAAAAATCCTCCGAAAAGCCACAGGCAAAAGATGGAAAACACCAGATTGCTCAGGGGATCCACGGGGAAGAGGTAGACCGTGTAGACCCAAGTCAAAAGGGCCGAGATAACCACACTCCAACTCCATACCAGGGCCATGGCGGAGTACTTGGCCAAAATTACGGCCTGTCTGGACAGTCCCTTGGTCAAAAGATTGATCAGGGTCCCCTTGGCTACCTCGCTGGATAGAACACCGCTGAAAACAAGGACAAGCACAATCAGGCCCACTTGCTGACTGTTCTTGAAAAACTGCGCCCAGGCATCCAGCGCGGAGGGTTCAGGAATGGTAATGGTCATTCCCTCCGGCACAAAAGAGGATATCAATTCCGGGGTCAATTTTGCGATCAGCGGATTGGTGATGCCAAAGATGACAAAAACCACGGTCATCACGAGGAGCTTATAGGTCCGGGCATATTCGAGGAGCTCCTTTTTTACGAAGACAATATAGTGGTTCATTGCACCACCTCCGCAAAAAGGCTTTCCAGTGTAGGCTCGATCGCTTCGAATTTCTCTGGTGCAATCTTTTCCCTGGAGAGCAGATCAATGAGGAGTCGGCCAGCGGCGGCCTCCCCTTCGATCACGATCGTCAGCACCTGGTCCTGAAGGCTAAGCTCAATTCCGGGCTTGTTCAGTTCTTCGAGTTGGGAGAATTTGCGCGCTTCATGGTCTTCGGCAAAGCGGATGCTAAAGCTGTTGCGTCTGTGCTGCTTTTGGATCTCAGCCAAAGTCCCGGAGAGAACCAGCCTACCCTGCTCTAAGACGGCAATCCGATCGCAGATTCTCTCTACATCCGACAAAATGTGGGTGGAAAAGACCACTGTCGTCTGTCCCCGGATGGCGGAAAGGATGTCTAGCACCTGCTTGCGACCAATGGGGTCCAGGGCAGAAGTAGGTTCATCACAGATCAGTAGCCTAGGCTCATTCAGCAGAGCCTGGGCAATACCTAGCCTTTGCTTCATCCCCCGGGAGAACCCGCTGATGCGGCGATTGGCGGCGTCAAGCCCAACAAGCTCCAGCAGCTCCTCACTCTTCCTGCGAATGCTTTGAGGCGGTAAGCCCGCGATCTCACCACAGAGCTTGAGGTATTCCAGCGGCCTCATATAGCCGTAAAACTCAGGGACATCAGGGAGAAAGCCAATATGACGATTGGTCTTGGCGGCACCATAACGAACCCTTTCACCGCAGACAGTAACCGTGCCGCCTTGAGCTTTCAAGAGCCCCAAGACGATTCGCATGGTTGTGGTCTTACCGGCTCCATTACGGCCCACAAAGCCAAACACGGCATGTTCGGGAACTGTCATGTTCAAGCCGTTTAGGACTTGGTTGTCGCCAAAGCGCAGCTGCAAATCCTGGATTTCCAGAATACTCATCCATCCTCACCTCGGCCAAAGACGAAGTAGGCGACGGGACCAAGAATCTGGAAAAAGACAACAACTATGATCCATAGGGTGCGCGATCCAAACCGATAGTTCTGATGTTTGAGAACATGCATCAAGGCTGTAATCAATAGCACCAACTGGGCTAGGATCAAAGGAAGCAGGAAGGGCCAATATTCTTGCAGGATCTCCAAGATCATCACCTCGCAATGCTAAGAGAATCTTTACCACAGCTTTCGAAAGGAAATTCGCCAATCAAGCTCCTGTCTCCTTTCGGTAGCAGGTGAAAACTCTGGAACGAATTAACAAAAAGTCGATGGATTGACCAGCCCTTCTTCCCTTAGGACTTTACATATCTGGCGGGAAATGGCAAACACTATCCCTGAAAGTCCAAAGGGAGGTTTATGATGTTACATACCAAGACCAAACCAACCATCAGCATTCGGGAGGCGCATAGTGTCTGGGATACGCTCAACTCCAAGTATCAGATCATGGAAAAGATGCTCATCTACGAAGGTTTTGTTCACGACCCTGACCTAAAAATCGCCTTCAAGCTGATTCGAAAACCCATCGAAAAGAACATTGCCATCCTCGAAAAGGAACTGGCGACCTATTCGATCCCTTCTCCCGACCGGAACAGAGCCAGCGCGCAGTTGCAGGGTGACTCGGATTCTATCAATGACGAGTACATAGCGATGGATCTCTTCTTGTACTTCCAGGAGCATGTGGAAAATCTACTCAGTGTTTTTTACTCCGCTGTCACCAATGATTCTCTCCGCAAAACAATCAAACAGATGGCAGCGAGGACCATCACGGATACAGACTATCTCGTCCATTATTTAAGGGCCAAAGGCTGGATGGAGAAACCACCCATGGTGAAAGAAGCCCTCACCGTCGATGCCAAGTCTCTCTCCCTAGCGGAAGCAGCCAGCCTTCATGACCATCTCACCTATCGCTACGACACCATGCATCTTACCAATATCTTTACATCCATCGCCCACGATCTTGATTTCCAAGCTGTACTGCACATGGGATTAACGAGGTTGAACAAGCAGATTACCCTTTTGGAAAAGCAGCTGAAGGCCTACCATGTGCCGTTCCCTAAACGGCCAGGGAAATTCACCCTTTCCCTGCAAAACGTTCGTTTCTTCGAAGATGATACGATTTTCAGGACGATTGACAGTTTTATGCAAGGTGCCGGAGGCAAGCACGCTCAGGCGTTCAAACAGGCCACTTACAACGATGAAATCCGTGAACTGTTCCGGGATCTGCTGCTGGATGAAATGGAGGTATTCGATGATTTCATGAAGTTCGGCAAGTTAAAGGGCTGGCTGAACCCTGTACCAACCTATATTCCGTAGGAGAACGCAAAAGAGCCCGACTACCATGGGCTCTCAATTCGTGCTTCAGCGGGACCAGAATCGAGTAGAAAGGCCAATGGCCACGCTCGTATCGGCTGGAAAGACATGGCGGACTCGCAGGAAATAATTTTGGGCTATCTCCACTTTACTGCTGAGATAGGGTTTGTTATAGCCGAAGTGATAACCTACGCCTAGCACCAACTGCACCAGGGGAATCTCATCGCGCAAGCGCCAGTTGATCTCCACCCCTAATGCCTGGGTAGCATACTCAAAGAAAGCGTCCAGAGAGAACTTTTCCTCCAGGCGCAAAAAGATTCCGAGATCGCGATTGGACATGCTTACGCCGGGTATGCATTCCCTACTCCTAGAGGCTATACCCTCTTTGCTCATGGCGTCCACATATTCATAGGGGCTCCTAGCGGCCGCCTCCACCAAGTCAGGGGTGGACCGGGCGGCGATGCCATAGCGCCCTTGCTCTGGATCCCACAGGGATAGCTCAGCCAGGGCCCTTTCTTTGACCTCCCTATGCTGGATGGGACGCTTTTCTACACCAGCGGGCAGATCCCGCCGACGATGGATATAGACATGGAAAAACTCAGGATGGATATCAATTTTATCCTCCGAAGCCAGCTCTCTAAGGGCGCGCGCCAAAGTCTGATGGTCTTCGTGGGGATCCAGTACACTCACGGTTCTGTGGATGCTGCCGGGATAAAGCTCAGCAAAAAGCCGCATGATCCGCTGGACCGCCTCTGGGGGTATACTCCCGTCTGGATAGTCCAAAAAAAGCACCTGACTGGGGTCTACACCAAGAGCTTGCAGAGCGGCTAAGGTCTCCCGCATCCGTGCTGCGCCAAACTCCTCCCGGGTCAAAGCAATTCTCCGTCCGTCGGGACCTTGTAGGTCATGACGCGCCAGCGACCCTGCTCCATGGGAGAAGTAGATGAAATAATTGGTGTTGCCTGCCTGCACCGATTGGACAATACTGTCGGCCATTCCGATGGTCTCATCATCAGGATGGGGCAGGTACCAAATAACAGTCTCCCTCGCAAGAGCTGTCCAGGGGAGCATCAGAAACAGCAGGACCGCGATGCAAGGCAGTATTGGCCGCACTAAAATCGACCCCCTATGATCCCAAACCGCCACTTGACGGGTTGCTCCTGCCCGAATTCCAAACCGATCTGAACATCCAGTGGATAGAGACCAAAGACGCGTACTTCACTGCCGACCCCTGCGGTATAGCGCAGCCCGGGATCCCAGGCTGGAAGGGAGCTTTCTACATCCAGACCTGCATAGAGATAACCTCGGGCCAAGACCACTTCCCACAGAGGAGTATACTCCGCACGGGGGAACCAGCGGATCCGAGGACCAATGCTCGTATACAAGGTTTCGTCTGGCAGGCGGCGCTTGCCGACCTCCAGGGCCGAACCGATGGTCAAGTTGGAAAAGCGCAGCAGATCAGGACTGCGGGCCCACAACTTCCAGGCCAGAGACCCTTGGGTATAATACTCCGCCCCTAGATAGCTGCGTCCAATGGGGGGCGAGGCGATCCTCAGACCGTAGGTGAGGCCTTGATCATGACGGGATGTGCGAGCCAACACTTCCAGCGCCATGCTTTCCGGTTTGGACCAGGCAATATACCCCTCATGCCGCTGATCTGCCAGACCAAAGTGATAACGGTAACCGATCTGCCACGATCCAAGGGGGCCGCCTGCAAGGGTCAAACCCATGGCGGGGAGGGCGTTTTCCTCGTCAAATTGCAGATTCGGCTTGATCCCAAGAGGGGGCCGCAGCTCCCTGGCCGCTTCCTCAGCCCGTGTTAGCCTCTGTTCCAATTCTAGGGGGGACAACCCCTCCTGCCTGAAAGGTACAAATTGAAACTGGGGATCATGGGCCAAAATCGCTACTTTGATCTCCTCCCCGTGCTTGAGGCCAGACTGGTAGCCTTGTTCAATGAAGTAATCGCTTTTCTGATAATCCATATAGGAGTCAAACTTGACGTCGGGAACAATGACTACATCCGCTTCTTCCGTGTTTTGCTGGACATAGCCGTCAATCATAAACCACATGGTCAGCTGGAGGATGTTGAGCACACTGTCGTAGTTGATCTCCGCCAGCTCTTTCTTGACATCCACTCCCACAACCACGTCAGCCCCTAACTCCTTGGCCACATTGACGGGCACCGCATTCTTCATGCCGCCATCCACATAGTATTCGCCCTCAATTGCCACTGCGGGGAAAAGCCCAGGAATGGACATGCTCGCCAAAACACCGGTACTGACCGGACCTTCATGGATGGCCCACTCCTCACCGGTCGTCACATTGGTGATCACCGCATAAAAGGGAAGCACGAGATCCGAAAACGTGTCCCCATCCAAGAGGGCGTCGAGGAAGGCTTCGATCTTACCGGTATCCAGCAGTCCGCCCTTGGGCGGAATCTGTAGATCCACAAGGTTGTCGCCGCTAAGTTCAGCGAGAACAGTACGGATATTGTCCACGGAATAGCCCGAGGCGTAGAGGCTGGCCACAATACTGCCCATACTGGTGCCCACCAGCAGATCAATGGGGATGCCCTGGTCCTCAAAGGCTTGGATCAGCCCGATATGGCTAAACCCCCGAGCGGCACCACCGCCGAGCACCAAGGCTACCCCGGGGGCCGCCTGGGCAGAGGCCGTGAAAATTGCGAGCAGAAACGCTAAGGGGATGAAAATTCGCATCATCAGTTTGTGCACCACTGTCTCTCCTTTACTGAGTGAAATAATTCTGGAACGGATCAACCATTCCTTCTAAGTTAAGGATTACCAGTGCTGCCAAATTTCGACGCATCGCTCTAGCGCTGAACTCGACCCGATGCATCGCCTTGGGACAAAAGTTCGACCTCGTCTGCTGAAACCAGGTTGAAATCACCATGGATGGTGTGTTTGAGGCAGGAAGCAGCCACGGCAAACTCCAGAGCTTGGGAGCAATCCATACCACGAATTAGGGCATAGATCAGTCCGCCGCAAAAAGAGTCTCCTCCGCCCACACGATCCACAATACGGATGGAGTATTTGCGCGATTGATAGAACTCCTTGCCATCATAGAGCATGGCCGACCAGTTGTTGTCGGAGGCGGAAAGACTCTCCCTAAGGGTAATGGCCACCTTCTCCACACCGAAGCGCTGCATCAGTTCCCCAGCCACGTCCAGGTAGCCTTCAGTGTGGAGTTCACCTGTGGTCACATCGGATCTCCCCGCCTTGATTCCAAAAACCTGGTCCGCGTCTTCCTCGTTGCCAATGATAATGTCCACATACTCCATCAGCTTGCCCATGACACGGCCGGCCTTCTCGGGGCTCCACAGCTTTTTGCGGTAGTTGAGATCCACACTCACCGTAACACCTAGATCTCGGGCCGCCTGCAGAGCTTCCAGAGTAACAGCGGCAGCACTGTCACTGATGGCAGGGGTAATCCCGGTGAAATGGAACCAAGAAGCTCCGTCCAAGATCCGTTTCCAGTCAAACTCGCCCGGTGCCGCCTCAGCTATGGAGGAACCGGCCCGATCATAGATGACCTTCGAGGGCCGCTGCGAAGCGCCGTGTTCGCAGAAGTAGATGCCCAAACGGTCGCCGCCCCGCTGCACATAGTCCGTATTCACTCCGCAGGCCCGCAGGGCATTGATGGCACTTTGCCCGATTTCGTGGGCAGGAACCTTACTCACAAAGTGTGATTGGAGGCCATAGTTGGCCAAAGATACCGCCACATTCGCTTCTCCTCCGCCGTAGATGGCATCAAAGGATGAGGCTTGGACAAAACGCAAATAACTAGGGGGCGATAGCCGGAGCATGATTTCGCCCAGGGTTACAACCTTCTTGTTTTCCATAGCAAATCTCCTCTCCCCATCACGCTCTTAGCTTGCTCGAGCTGCCTGAACAGCTGCAATGTAGTCTGCAGCCAGACGAGTTAGAGCCGGCCAGTCCTTCTTCGCCACAATGCCCTTGTTTACCAAGGCCGAACCAACGCCAACAAAAACCGCTCCAGCCTTAAGAAATTCCCCTAAATTGTTAATGTCCACTCCACCGGTGGGAGTCAGCTTGACTTGGGGTAAGGGTCCCCTGACGTCTTTGAGGAACGAGGGCCCTAGTCTGGTAGCAGGAAACACCTTGACCACATCGGCTCCCCCTTCCCACGCGGTAAGAATCTCTGTAGGTGTATAGGCTCCGGGAATCACGATTTTGCCGTAGCGTTTTCCCATGGCGATAACATCCATATTGGTAATGGGGGAAACTAGAAAATCCGCCCCAGCCAGCATGGCTATTCTGGCCGTCTCAGGATCCAAGATGGATCCCGCCCCAATAATCGCCCTGCCTCGCAGGACTTTGGAAGCCTTGTAGATGGCTTCAGTCGCTCCGGGAGAGGTCATGGTGATCTCGACTCCCACGATACCCCCCTCAACTAAGGCTTCACAGATTGATACCAACTCATCACCATCTTGCGTCCGAATAACGGCGACAACTCCGGTTTCAACAAGTCTCCCCAGCTGCTCTTCTTTCGTCATCTTGCATCCTCCTCTGTTCTACCACCTTGTTGCCCAATGGGCAACAAGGTTGCGATCTCTCACCCCAGCTATTCAAGACGGGACTAGGTATTTCCTGCCTGATCTTCTGGGAAACCCCATTTTTGTTACCTAAACTGAAACCTAGTTGCCATTTGCGCAACTTGCTGTATAATAGAACGTGAAATGCGAGCCGAACCGGACAAAGGAGCGGAAGTGATGACAGCGGCAAGAGCAGCGAAAAAGGAACGAGGCCCCATGCGTTCTGTAACCCAAGCTTTGAGGGCTTTGGATTACCTCTCTACATGTAAGGGTGGTGCAGGAGTAACCGAAGTAGGAGCAGCCCTGGGCGTCCACAAAAGCACGGCATCGAGGCTCTTGAGCACTATGAAAGCCCAGGGCTACGTAGCCAGAGATGAGCTTACCGGGAGATATTCCCTAGGTATTCGCCTCGTGGAACTGGCCCAGACAAAGCTGGAGCAATTCGATCTGCGCAGCCAGGCCAGACCATATTTGAAGGAGCTGTCCGAGCGAACCGAAGAAACGATCCATCTAGGCATCATGGAGCAAGGACGACTGGTCTATATTGATAAGATCGACACCACACATGTGCTCGTGATGCGCTCGAGGATCGGTTACCGGATCTCTCCCCACTGTACGGCTTTGGGCAAGGCCATTTTGGCGGTGCTCCCCGAGGCTACCAGGGATAGCATTATTGATGCAACAGACCTGAAGCCCTTCACCCCCCATACCATTACGGATCCCTCTGCGTTCCGGGAGCATCTCCGCAAGGTAGCAGTCCAGGGATATGCCTGCGATGACGAGGAACACGAAGTGGGAATCCGCTGCGCTGCGGCTCCAATCCGGGATCATGAGGGGGGAGTCCCCGGCGCCATCAGTGTCTCAGCGCCGATTACCCGTATGTCGAAGGAGCAGATGGAAGAGATGGGAGTCTTAGTTCGCGATGTGTGCCTCAGGCTCTCCGCATCCCTTGGTTATAGAATCTAGAACCCCAAACCCTGAGCCAAGAGTGCATCAGGGTTTTTTGTCCCCAAAAAATTGGTCTTGACATTATTTTTTATTATGTATATTATGTATAATAGATAACTAAATGAGATCTGCTATTCACTATTAACAAAGGAGGCTATCATGGATATCATTGAATTTCATGAACGCATTTGGGATCTGCTTCGTTCCATTTCCAACGGAATTGATAGCACCCTCCGATCAATTGTGGATGGATTTGGGATCACGATGGTGCAGATGAGGCTTTTGGTTGAACTGAAAAGCTGCCAGGAGTGCACCATCGGCGAGTTAAGCGCAGCCATCGCATCCGCACCAGGCAACACCTCAGCCATGTGCAAAGCTCTAGAAAAAAAGGGGCTTCTTACCCGCACCCGGGCCACCGAAGACGAACGTATTGTCTTGGTCTCCCTGAACGAGCACGGCCGGAACTTACTGGGGCGCGTTGAAAACGAGCTCAGTGCCAGGTGTAACCCCATTTTGGGGGAGTATTCTGACGCAGATTACCAAGAGATCATCCAAGGAATGACGAAGCTGAAAGAAATCGTATCCAGTCTGCACAGTGGATTTTGATCCCAACAAATAGGGAGGTTAGTGTCTATGCCAGAGCCAAAAAGGCCAACAAAAAAACCTTTGATCTTTTATTACCTTATCTCTTTACTTCTTGTTTTCTTGATCAACGCCGTCATCTTGCCCATGTTTATGCGGGATCAAGTCACGGCTGTGGATTACAGTGTTTTTCTCCAAGCGGTGGAAGAAAACCGAGTCACCCAAGTGGAGCTAAGCAGCGATGGCCAAGAAATCATGTATATCGCCACCGATCGCCATGGCCAGCTGCAACCGTACGTGACTGTGGCCATGCCCGATCCAAACCTGATTGAGAGACTGAGAGCTACTGATTCGAACATCCAGTTTTCTCGAATCAAACCAACCCAAATCTCACCCATTTTGACCTATCTCTTCAGCCTGCTCTTCCCAATTTTGCTCATCTTTGGTTTGGGTCGCCTTTTTTCCAGACAGCTGCAGCAGCGTATGGGTAATGCCATGTCCTTTGGCAAGAGCAGCGCCAAGATCTACGTGGAAGCCCAAACAGGCAAAACCTTTGCGGATGTGGCTGGACAGGACGAAGCAAAGGAAGCCCTGACGGAAATTGTGGATTTTTTGCACAACCCTGGCAAATACGCAGGGATTGGGGCAACCCTCCCCAAAGGCGCTCTTCTGGTCGGTCCTCCGGGAACAGGCAAAACTCTTTTAGCTCAAGCAGTGGCCGGCGAAGCAGACGTCCCCTTCTTTTCCATCTCGGGCTCAGAATTTGTGGAAATGTTTGTGGGAATGGGAGCGGCAAAGGTGCGAGACCTGTTTAAACAGGCCAACGAAAAAGCACCCTGTATCGTGTTCATCGACGAGATAGACACGATTGGCAAAAAACGCGGTGACGGCGGATTCTCCGGTAATGATGAACGGGAGCAGACCCTCAATCAATTGCTGACAGAAATGGACGGATTTGACAGCCGCAAAGGGGTCGTGCTCCTGGCCGCCACGAACAGGCCCGAGTCCCTAGACCCCGCCCTCCTCCGCCCGGGGCGCTTTGATCGCCGCATCCCAGTTGAACTGCCGGATCTTGGGGGCCGAACGGCCATTTTGAAGGTGCATGCAGCCAAGGTGAAGATGGAGGCCGACGTGGACTTCGAAGCCATTGCCAGGGCCACAGCCGGGTCTTCAGGTGCGGATCTGGCCAACATTATCAACGAAGCCGCCTTGCGAGCAGTGCGCATGGGACGGCAGCGTGTTAAACAGGAAGATCTCGAAGAAAGCGTCGAAGTGGTGATCGCAGGCTACGAGCGAAAAAATGCGGTCATTTCTCCTCAGGAGAAGGAACTCATTGCCTACCACGAGATTGGGCATGCCTTAGTGGCAGCTAAACAGACTAACTCCGCACCAATAACAAAGGTCACTATTGTCCCCCGCACCTCTGGAGCCTTGGGTTACACGATGCAGGTGGAAGAGGACGAACGCCACCTCATGAGTAAAGAGGATGCCATGAACAGAATCGCCATCCTGACGGGAGGACGTGCCGCTGAAGAGCTTGTCTTCAATACGGCTACCACGGGAGCGGCCAACGATATTGAACAAGCTACCAAATTGGCCAGGGCCATGGTCACCCGTTACGGCATGAGTGAACAGTTTGGAATGGTTGCCTTTGAGAGCGTGATCAATCCCTACCTAGGAGGGGATGCGTCCTTGACCTGCTCAAGTGAAACATCAGCGGCAATTGACAAGGAAATCATCCGACTGGTGAAAAAGGGGCAGGAAAAGGCCATCAATATCCTTAAGGATAATTTGGATAAATTACACGAGTTATCCCGGGAGCTTCTAAAGAGGGAGACTCTCACCGGTCAAGAGTTCATGCACATCCTCGAAAGTTAATTTCCCCCAAACGAAGGGCCGCCCTGCCATAAACAGGATGCGGCCCTTCCCTTGTTTGGCAGGGATTTTTGGGTTTCGCAGAGAAATCTGCAAGAGGAGGTAGAATGATGAGACCAACGAGAGAACAGGCATGGGAGATCCTTACCGAGTATACCAAGTCAGAGGCATTACTCCAACACGCCTTAGCTGTGGAGGCAGTGATGCGGCACTTTGCAGAACTGGCCGGTGAGGATCCTGATCCGTGGGGTGTAATCGGGCTGCTCCACGACCTCGATTACGAGCAGTATCCCCAGGAGCATTGTCACAAAACAGCGGAGATTCTAACAGAAAAAGGGGTTAATGCCCAGTATATTCGGGCCATCGGCAGCCACGGCTATGGCATTTGTACAGATATTGAGCCCCAGAGTGCGTTGGAGAAGACACTGTATACCATCGACGAGTTAACAGGCCTGATCAACGCCGTCTGCTTGATGCGCCCATCCAAGAGCGTGCTCGACCTGGAAGTGAAGTCGGTCAGGAAAAAGTTCAAACAGCCGAGTTTTGCTGCAGGCGTGAACCGGGCAGTGATTACCAAGGGCTGCGCAATGATGGGCATGGACCTTGCTGATGTCATTGCAGAAACCATTTTGGGTATGCGAAATGTTGCTGCTGCAATTGGATTACAGGGAGATCTTTCTGAAGTAGAAAAGTGAGCGGGAAGGCGGCCATAGCCAATGCCAGGGACAAAGGTGAGGCTATTTGAAAACGTGTTTTGGCGCAGGACGGCCATGGTCCTTGTGATCATGGCGTTCTTCCTTAGTCTGCTCCTGGTTTTCTTCCAGATGTCCCAAAACTCGCTGATTGCGTCTCTGACGCGCATGAATAACGAATTCGTGGAACAAGTGGACACGGTCTCCGGCACCCTGCTGGAGATTATTCAAAACACAGCGATGCAGATGTTTTACTCCCGCTCCTTGGCCAAACTGCGCACTGTAGACGCGCTCACCAACCCTGAGCGCATCGCTGGATTGCGGGATCTGGGGAACTGGGTCAGCAGCAGTACCTTTTTATCCAGTGCGGTGATTTACAATTCTATAGCCGACACCATTTTCACCTCGGACGGAGGCCACATAGAGCGCCACCTCTTTTACGATCCAGCCACGGCCGGCCTGATGCTGTCCCAAGAAAAACACGGCTCAACGGGTCCCATGAAGCGACATACAGCCGAAGGCGATGTCTACTCCTTCCTGTTCTTCGAATCCAATGTGCCCCACGGCGGTTCTTTGCTACTCAATGTCAGGGCCCAATGGTATGAACAGCAGCTCCTGGGAATCTCCTCGGAACACAGCGCCGTTGTGGTAGACGAGGAAGGGACCATCTTGGTCACGGCCGACCAGTCGCTTACCGAGAAGACAACGGAGATCTGGCCCACATTGCTTCAGCGTGCGGAGGGAAACAAAGGGCACGGTTTTGTCCTCGATCCCGGCGGTAAGAGCGGCTGCATGTACTATCGACTATCCAATCTGGGGGTCTACTATCTCACCTTCTTTGAAACGGAGACCATCTTACCAGGCTTAACCAAGGTCCGTAATTTCACAGTGCTTCTCTTGGCCGCCGTTACGGCTCTTTTAGTTGGCGGTGCCCTCTACGCGCTGTTCACATTGTACCTGCCCTTTAGGGCCATTCGCGAAGCTCTGATGCAATCGGGCTCAGCGGAGGTCAATGTGGTCCAGCAGGTGGATCGATTGCTGGAAAGTCAACTCGAACAGCAGCTGGCCGAACAGATGGAATGTCTCTTGCAGGGGGGAGAAACCCGTCTCTTGGGCTACCCAGCCTCCCTGCTGCTTGTAGCATCATCGGACTGTGCCCAAGTGCGCAATGAAGTTGAAAAACAGACCACCCTGCCCTCGCTCACCGCTGCGCATGCCTTTGGATGTGCTGTTATCGTCAGCGGCATGGGAGAAGAGGAAACAGGCCGTCTTTGCCTGGCTCTGGCCAGTGCCTTGGATTGCCGCTGTCTCTATGGGACACCCCGGGATTCCGCAGAAGAACTGGCTCAAAGCTATGGGAATTTGCTGGACCTCTGGCAGCGACGGTTCCTCTATGCGGGGCAGCAGGTTTTGTCGGAGAAGCTCACAGCCAATTATGACTCTCCCCTGGACTTTAGGACCCAGGACACAGAGCCCCTATTTGCCTTTCTCAGGACCGGTCAGCTCGAAGAAGCCCGGTCCGAATGGAAACGGATTTTTGATCGAATCCGCTCGGCCAAATTCAATGATTTCCGCTTCTTCGTACGCTATATCTTGAATCATCTCCATACTATGCAGAGCGAGTTGGGCTTAGAGCTCCTGGTCAATGCCCAAGAGATCCTGGAAGATCTCGAAGATATAGCCCATCTGCACCACTTTCTGGACAGTATGTTCACGCAGATCGTAGCAGCCCAAAGCAGTCGCAGAAAGGATAGCCTCCAGCAACTGGCGGCCAAGATCAATGAGCGAATCGATGTCGGCTTTGCAGACGACAGTCTTTCAGCCCAGAGTATTGCCGACGAAATGGGCATGAATGCAGCCTACATAGGGAGACTGTATCGGGAATGTACGGGGATATCCATTGGCGCGGCGATCAAGCAAATCCGTATTGAAAACGCAAAAAGGCTGCTCAAAGAAATAAGGGAGCCAGTCAAGGAAATTGCGGGGCGCGTCGGATTTTCCAATACCAAGTACTTTTTTGTGGTCTTTAAAGAGCTGGTGGGTATGACCCCCAAAGAGTTCCAAAACAGAGAGTGAGCGATGACCCATGATCAAACCCTGCTGTTTGCACAGCAGGGTTTTTTGGGATTGAGACCTAGATCAACTGGCGCCGCTGGCGCTCTTTTTCCGCATCTTCATCCTCCACAGGATACCACATGGGTTCGACAAAGCGAACGCTGCAACTCTCGCCTTGGGAAAATGTGATCCGATGAGGAGTTTGCACCTTGAGGGTCTGGTTGCCGATGGGGACAACATACTCGGTACGGTCCGTCAAGAAGATCCTAGTCTGAATATGTGTCTGGTAGCCGCCGGCCGCTCCCAGTTCGATGGCATTGGGGCGAGAAGCCATGATCATTTCCCGGTCAGCGCCTTGCGGTACAGGGACATCCAGCGGATGTTCCAGATCCCCCTCGGGATACGCCTGGCCGTCCCGGATGATCACCTTCAAAAAGGTACTTTCACCCAGGAAGCTGTGGACAAACCTGTTGATCGGCTTGTTATACAGATTCTCCGGTGTGTCAATCTGCATGATTTTGCCCATATCCGCCACCAGCATCCGATCGGATATCGCCATCGCTTCCGATTGGTCGTGCGTAACAAAGATGATCGTGAAGCCGAATTTCCTTTGCAGTTCTTTCAGCTCAAAACGCATCGTTTCCCGCAGCTGAGGGTCAAGATTGGACAGGGGCTCATCCAGGAGCATCACCTTCGGATTGGTCACAATGGAGCGGGCTAGGGCAATCCTTTGCTGCTGACCCCCGGATAAATCGGAGGGGAACACCCTCTCCAAACCGGTCAGACTGGTATGACGCAGCGCTTCCGCTACTCGCCGTTCAATCTCAGAGCGGTTCACCTTCTTGATCCGCAGAGGGAAGGCCACATTCTCAAAGACGTTTTTGTGGGGCCAGACGGCGAAGGCCTGGAAGACCATCCCCAGATCCCTCTCCTCGGGCGGAACATAGAGGTTGGATCGACTGCTGGACACAGGGCGTCCACTTAGGTAGATCTCGCCTTCCGTCAAGTCCTCAAACCCGGCAATCATTCTGAGGGCCGTTGTCTTACCGCAACCTGAGGGTCCGAGGATGGAAAAACACTCCCCTTCATACACTTCGAAGTTAAAGTCATCCACGGCCACCACATCTCCTAGGGTCTTGGTGACAAAACGCTTGGTAACATGTTTAAGCTGCACTTGTACTTGAGCCATGGGCTAAACCCCCCTTCGATCTTTGTTCAGAGTGTTCACAACGGCATTGATGATAATGATCAGCACGATGGCCACAGAACCGAGGGCCGAAGCCTGGGGCATCATACCGGCATCGCGCAGAGAGTAGATTTGAACACCCAGTGTCCGGGTGTAAGGACCATAGAGCAGAACCGATGTGGTCACCTCACGCATGGCTGGCAAGAAGATCAAGAAGAAGCCGGAAACCATGGCAGGACGGATCAACGGAAGCGTAATGTCCTTCAAACTCTCCGTATGGGAGGCACCGCAGGTGCGGGCTGCCTCCTCCAGCGACGGATGCACCTGTAAGAGGGCAGCCGATGAAGTCTTCATGGAGAAAGACAGGTATCTGGCAATGTAAGCTATGAGGATAATCCACAGCGTGTTGTACAAGTTGATCCGCAGACTGCCCGACCAGGCCAGGATGACACCAATGGCCAGAACAGTTCCGGGAATGGAGTAAGGAAGCACCGATAGAATTTCCAAGGCCCCCGTACCCTTGGGTTTGATTTTCTGGACAACATAAGCGATTAAGGTACCCAGCAGCATGCTGATGATGCCTGCGCTGATGGAGAGGACAAGGGAGTTCTTGATGGAAGCCAAAGTTCCACTGGTGGTAAAGATCCTCTGGTAGTTGGCTAGAGTGAAGTTGGCGGGGATCAGCGGCAGACCATAGGCGCGCACCAAACCCACCAAAAAAATCATGCCCAGAGGAACAACTACGATCACAACTAAGGTCGACAGGGCCAGCACAAAGAGGGGAATCCGGGCGCCGCGCAAGTTAATCAATGTGGGACGCATGCTCTTACCCTTGATGATGTCGTATCCCCCGGAGCTGAGTACCTTCTTCTGAACCCATAAGGCCAGGGAAACAACGGCTACCAGCAAAATGGATAGAGCGGCCGCCTGACGTATGCCCTCGAAACTCCCTCCCGAACGGGCAATAACCGAATAGATCCGGGTGGGCAAGGTGAAGATTCCTTGTGAAAATCCCAGAATAGCCGGGACCCCAAAGTGTGCCAAGGAGCTGATCAGAATCAGCAATGCACCTGCAGAGATGGCAGGAGTGACCAAGGGGAGCGTGATCTTCCAGATCACCTTGCCCTGCCTTGCTCCGGCAATGCGAGCACTTTCCTCCAAGGTAGGATCCATGCGCTCGAGTGCGCTTACCACCTGCATGAACACAAAGGGAAAGTAGTAGGAGATCTCGACGAAGACAATACCCCAGATGGTGTTAATGTTCAGGGGTGCCGAAGAAAGGTTAAAGGTCTGCATCAACCAGCGGTTCAGGTAGCCAGAACGACCGTTGAGCAGAAGATCCCAGGCCATGGCCCCCAAAAAGGGCGGGAACATGTAGGGGATCGTAAAGAGTGAACGCATCAGCTTCTTGCCGGGGATATTGCTGCGCCCTAGAAGCCAGGCGTAGAAGACCCCCATGATGGTTCCAAAGACAGTGACAAGGGCTCCGATCTTGATTGTGTTCCACATGGAAGCGATGGTGGTGTCCCGGGTCAGTTGGTCCACGATCAAATCTAGCGTAAACTTACCCTCATAGAAAAAAGCATGATAGACGATCATGAAAATCGGGGTAACCACGATCACCAATAACAGCACAAAGCTCAGACCGGTCATCATACCGTCAAGGCTGAACCGACGTCCCTCCATAGCAGCAAGATCCCTGTTTTTTCGTAAATTGATCATGAATTTCAGGCCCCCCTCGCGACAGCTGGATAATAATGGGGATTCAGAAACCTCAACCCCACTTCGCTGCCCTCTTTCGCCACTCCAACAAGTGTGGCATCGAGTGTACTCTGCTGAACCCGGAGTTCCCTATCGCCGGCCTGCACAAAATAATCGTACTCACTTCCCAAGAACACGCTGCGCCGTACTCTCGCCCGGATCGGCGATGCCCCATCAAAGGTGATATCGTTGGGACGAATCCCCATGTCCAAAGGCAGGCCGCCACCTACCTCGGGAGGTACCTCTTCGGGCCAGGGGACCATCTGGCCTCCCAAATCAAGATGGTACGCTGAGTCGATGAACTTCAAAGGAAGAAAGTTGGTGACACCAATGAACTCGAAGATGAAGCGATTCTTGGGTCGCAAAATGATGTCCTCGTCGGTTCCAATTTGGACCAACTCACCTTGGGGATCCATAATGGCCAATTGATCCCCCAAGTGCAGGGCGGCCCTTTGATCATGGGTAATGTAGAAAATCGTGGTGCCAATATTGCGCTGCAGTTCTCGGATTTCGTTGAGCATTTGATCCCGCAACTTTGCATCCAGATTGGTAATCGGTTCGTCCAAGACGATCAAACTGTCACTGCTCATCAGAGCCCGGGCAATGGCCACCCGCTGCTGCTGTCCGCCAGAGAGCTGGCTGGGAAGATGATTGATGTACTCACTCATGCTCACTTGTTTGAGTACATTTTGGACTCTTCGAGCGATTTCTTCCCTCTTGACCCGCCGTTTGCGCAAGGGATATGCAATGTTTTCCTTCACGGTTAAGTGGGGCCAGACAGCGTAGTCCTGAAACACAATGCCAATGCCGCGCCGTTCTGCAGGGACATTGATCCGTCTCTTGCTGCTGAACATGCAGACGTCATCGACATAGATCTCACCCTGATCCGGCCTGCTCAAGCCTAAGAGGCAACGCACCAGTGTCGTTTTTCCACAACCAGATGGTCCAACTAAACACATGATCTCGTTTTTCGGCAACGACAGTGAAAAGTCTTTCAGTACCTGGTTATCGCCGTAACTGAAGGAAATGTTCTCAAATCTTACGTAGGCCATGCTTTCCTCCTCCTGCTGATGATATAAGGTGAGCAGCAGGCAATACCTACCCGCTGCTCCTTCACCTTCGTTCTCTAAACTTGTAGCTTTAAACTTCGCCTTTAGATACCAAAGATGCGATCATAAGCAGCCAAGTTCTCGTCATTTTCCTCAGACATGGCCTCCAAGTCAAGGGAGAGCGCCTTCTTGGCAATGGCTTCCACATCTACATCCGCTTGCTCCACATCATTGCGGACGGAGATCAGGTTCTGCTCAACAAGGATCTCTTGTCCTTCTTTGGAGAGAATAAAGTCGTAAAGCAATTTGCCATTCTCGTTATTGGCCGAGTTCTTCACAAGCCCAATGGGACTGAAGATGGATACAGTGTCTTCCGGGAATACAAAGGCGATGGGCGAACCTACACTGGCCAGATTGGCGGTGACATAGTCTAAGCAGACCCCAACTCGATAGGCGCCTGCAGCCAACTGGTTATGGGTGGCGGTTGTTCCGCTCTCGACATAACAGCCATTGGCCCGAAGCTGCTCCAAGAACTCGATTCCGTACTTGTCACTGCTCACAATAGCGTTGAGCCAGAATTTCGATGTGCCCGATGTCCCAGGGTCGGTCATGACGATTTGGTCATTCCACTTTGGATCCAGTAGATCAAACCAGCTCGTTGGTGCTTCCTCTGCTTTTACAAAGACTGTGTTGTAAGCGATACCCATGTTCATCATGCGGGCACCTGTGTAGTAGCCGTCCTTATCCTTGTAAGCGTCATCGATTTGATCCGCCTCTGGGGATGCGTAGGCTTCCAAAATGCCCAGTTCCTTAAAGGAAATGTAGTCGGCGGGGTCGCCTACCCAAATCACATCGGCTCCAACTGTGCCAGCCTGTGCTTCTGTGGCGATCTTGGTCATGACCCGGCCGGTTCCGGCGAAATAGTACTCCATCTTGATGTCGGGATACTTTGCTTCAAAACCCTGCTTGATGGCTATAAGTTGGTCCTCTTGCATCGAAGAATAGAGCATAACCGTTCCACTAGCCGCCAAACCTGTACCTACAACAGCGAACAGCATGGACAACAAAACAAGCATAACGAAGGACTTCTTGTTCAGTTTCATTGGAAAGCACTCCCCATTTCCTTTTGATTTTGGTACCTTTCGTGTTAAGTATATATAGACTGTGTGGGGGATGTGAAGTTTGAACTCACTATACTATTCTCGAGTATAATTTTTAAACCATTGCCCCTTGCCCTGCAAGCATTTCTTACCATCCTAGCCGGCAGTTGGATCTGGAGGGCAGGAACCTGCACAATGAACGGGAATAAAGGAAAAAACAAGAAAGGAGACTCCCCATGGCATATCACGATCAACCTGCAACCTATGTTGAACGTATCCAGCTGCGCATAGAAAATCTCCATCGATCCCTGGAGTTCTATCAGAATATCTTGGGTTTTACGATCCTAGAACGTACTGAAAGCGAAGCCAAGCTGAGCGCAGATGGCCTCAGAAGTATCGTGTCCTTAGTCCAGCCCGCGGATATCATGCCCAAAGTGAGGCGCAGAGCTGGCCTTTATCATTTTGCCCTGCTCCTGCCGGAGCGATCGGACCTCGCTTCCATGGTCGTCCATCTGGTCAACCAAGGCCTGCGCTTTGGATCGGCCAACCATCTCGTAAGTGAAGCCATTTATTTCGAGGATCCGGACGGTAATGGCATCGAAATCTTTGTAGATACCGATCCTTCCACCTGGACCTGGACTCGGGACGGCGTGACCATGTCCAGCGAGCCTTTGGACTTTGACGATCTACTCCAAGAAGCCGGGGCCCAGGCACCCTTCGTGCACCTGCCCCCAGCCACAATTCTAGGACATATTCATCTCCATGTCTCTGAACTGGCAAGCGCAGAGAGATTCTACACCCAGGGATTGGGCTTTGACGTCGTCACCCGTTTTCGGGACAATGCCTTATTCTTATCGACCCAGCGCTACCACCATCACATTGCCCTGAACACCTGGAATGGTGCGGGAGCCCCCCCGACGCCAAGAAACAGCGTTGGCCTCGACTTCTTCACCCTTATATACCCCAGCAAAGAGGCTTTGGTCACAGCGGCCGCCAATCTCCAGCGTCTAGGTGCCCCTGTAAGGATGGAGAGGGGAGATGTGATCACGACAGACCCATCGGAACACGAAATCCATTTGACGATCCAGAAGTAAACCTCTGTTGGCCTCTACGGCAGGATCATGTCCCAAGCATGGGCAACAAGCCCGGCGCCAAAAGAAAAGAGTATGCTCAAGATCAGTTTATAGGTGTAAAACTTCAGTCCAAAGAAGCCTGACTCAAAGGGCAGCTTATTTAAACTCAGCAGACACCAACCGGTGATAATGGCCACCACGGTTCCCAATCCTGCACCAGACGATAGTATGGAGGCAATAATGGGGAACGACGCATAGGGCCCCATGGCCATGATCATCCCGCCCAATGTACCGAGGATGATGCCCTTCAGCCCTGCCTCTTTGGACAACCAACCCTCTACAAACTCCGGGGGTATCAGCACTTCAATCATTCCCGCTAAAATCAAGGCACCCACTATCAGCGGTGCCGATCGCATCATCTGCTTCAGCCCTGCCTTTAAGCCTTCCCCGTGCCGTCCGTTTGTCTTGGCATTGATCAGGATTAGGAGCAGGGCTGCTATACTAAGAATTGTGTTGGTCTGCGCCATCTCGCTCCCCCGTCTGCAAAAAGATACTCTCCAGTGTTCTGCTGGCAAAGATACGCTGACTCAATAGACCGGCCATAATCGGGATCGGAAAGGTAACCAGATTCCTGACTAAAGCGACACGAGAGCCAAGCATGGCAACTTCCATGGGAATGCGCGAGAAGTCGTATAGGTTCTTCCCCAAAATGAAAGCGAAAAATATGTAGAAAGGCAATCCCTTCCCGGTAAAGCCTAAGGCAAATGGATAGTATATGTAGGGTCCTCCCGGGAACAATCCGCCCGCTAAGGCGCCGATTAGGATTCCCTTCATACCGCCGAATCTCTGCAGCCAGCGATCGAGCACGTCTTTGGACAGCAGAACTTGGATTTGCCCCATGATCACAAACGATAGAAAAATCATGAAAACCGAACGCAGGGCCGTGGCGGCCGAAACTTCCAGTCCCTCCAGGACGCGACTCCATCCGCCCACGACCAATGCAACTGCGGCGAGTCCAACCGTGAATAAGGAAATGATCACAAGGGATCGTTTCATGACATCCCTCCATAGTCGATGACAGTCTACCCTACTATATTCGTGAGGAACCCTGTAATCCTTCCACACTTGGAGGAGATCTTCATTGATTATGGAACATTCTAGTACGACCGATCCAAAAGAGCTCAGGGGGGATAAAGATGGCAAGTCATGCCTGCCAATTTCAGATAGGGCTTTTGGGTCCCTTTTACTTAGTTGTCGATCAAGAACAAGTGAGCGAAAAGGTGTGGAAGTCCAAAAAGGCCTTTACTTTGCTCAAGTACTTAGCCGCCAGACAGGGTCACAAAGTGTCGTCCGACGTGCTGATCGAACTTCTCTGGCCCGACAATGAGGATGTGGACAGCACAGCCAACCTCCATACAGCGGTTTGGTTTGTGCGTCGAATTCTCACCTCCAAGGAGGATCCCGATGCCGAGTCCCGCTTGCGTTATTCCAATGGAGCATATTGGCTGGATCTGGAAAACGGATGCATCGACGTTGGTTTGTTCGAGCACCATGCCAGAATGGCCCGGCAGCTCACGGAAACCGATCCTGAAACAGCTCTGATGCACTGCGATTCAGCCTTAGAACTGTATCGTGACGACTTTCTCAGCGAGGATGTCTATGATGAATGGACGATCTCCTATCGCGAAGATTATCAGGAGCTCTATTTTGAGGTTGTAGTTGGCTACGCAGAGTTATTAATGAAGCAACGGGATGATCTCCACGCGGCCATCAAAATTCTGCGGGACGCAGTGAAGAGAGATCCTTACCGTGAAGAGCTTTATCAGACGGGAATCAAGGCCTACATTCTCAGCGGGCGTTCTGTAGATGCCATCAACTTGTACGAGAGATACAGCAAAATGTTGATGGATGAGTTTCAGCTCGAACCAAGCCAGGCTACAAAAGACCTGATCGTCAAGCTGAAAGAGATGGCCATTGAAAAGGAGTCCTCCTCGATCGCCTCTGGCGGAGCGGACCCAAGAGCTGGAGCCTATGTCTGCAGCAGAAAGGAACTGCAATTTACACTCAACACCGAGCGTAGACGACTGGGTCGGGGTGGAAACAACTTTGCCCTGCTGCTTGCTGCAAACCTGCAAGGAAGCGTACTGCAGGGTCAACTGCGCACAGTCTTCCACATTCTGCAGCGTTCGACGCGCAACTCGGACCTGATCTGCCAATTCTCTGCCAATCTTGTTGTCTTGCTCTTACTCGACACAAATCTACCGCACTCCAAAGCAATCTGGCAGAGAATGAAGCAAGTACTGAGGGAACAGAAAGTGGACACATCGAACTTGTCCCTCACCCTACTCAATAGCGAACATCTAGAGGAAATGGAGAAAAATCTAGTTTCCATTTTAGCTCAATAGATTAGTGTATTCCCTGCTCAAGGAGGCCTCGGAAAAGGTTTCATACCTTCCCGGGGTTTTTTTGAGCATAATTCGAGTGGATTTCGAGATATTATTAAGTAAGTTACTTATAATTGGATTAAAGATAGCTGAATGGCTCTCTCTCACTGACTGATTTTCAATCCATAGTAGGAGGTGGTTATTCCCATTTTGCATCTGAAATGGCACATAACTCTGTTAACACCTATCTCTTTGGAAGCAACGACCTGTAACTCCGAAACTGGTCACCAATGGAGTACAGCGAGCTAGGGTGAAACCGGCCAAGGATACAAACACCAAAGAGGAGGATACAAATGAAAAAGCTACTAGTATTAGCACTGGCAATCGTGATGGTGGCAAGCATGACAACAATGGTCTTCGCGGAGAATACAGCTTTGGTCGTACAAGACGGTAACAGAAACGAAGCCGTTGTTGACCAAGATGGCGAAACCAATGATACCGTGATAACGCAGGAAGGCAATGCCAACGAAGCAGATGTGGCCCAACGTGGTGTTACGACCAGTGCCCTCATCGAGCAGCTGGGCAACAGAAACAGCGCCGAGGTCGAGCAAGAGGGTGCGACGGGTACCGGCTGGACCCATGAGGCCTTCATCACCCAAGACGGTAATGACAACGACGCTGTTATTAGGCAATTCGTGTACTACCATGGTGCATTAGGCACAATCCTGCAAGTCGGCAATAGGAACATGGCGGATATTTTGCAGAATGGTAACCAGTTCGGTGCAGGAAGCTTTGCCCTCATCGAACAGTTTGGAAATGCCAATGAAGCAAAACAGATCCAGACAGCGTACGGTAGTCCATTGATCAAAGCACAAATCTACCAGCTAGGCGACAGAAACTTTGCTGACCAGCATCAAAGACATACCGCTTACGCCGACGTATCTGAACTATACGCCGTGCAGATTGGTAACGCTAACAGAGTGACCCAGCTTCAGAGTGAAATTGGGTATGGCTCACTAAATCGCTATGGATTGGCGTTCCAGTTCGGTGACCGCAACGAAGCTGAGATGACCCAGCGGGGTCATGAAGTTGAACACACTGCCTACGCTGTGCAGGTTGGCGATGGCAACAAGACATGGCAGACACAGCTCTTTGGAGAACAGCTAGGAGCGATTCTCCAGATGGGTGACCGCAACGAGGCCACCCAGTATCAGAGCGATGGTACCAACGTCGGCACCATTGTCCAATGGGGTAACGCCAACACCGCATCTCAGACACAGGCAGTGGGAACCGGGCAAGGTGTTGTCATTCAGGCAGGCGACCGGAATAAGGCCACACAGAGCCAGGCTACCGGTCTGAACGTAGCGACCACAATTCAAGTGGGCAATGCCAACACCGCAACCGTTAACCAAGCTGGACTCTAGGAAGATGACCCAGTAATCAACCGCCCCCACTGAAGGCGAAGAGGCTTAGCCTCTTCGCCTCCTCCCCTACCTGTCGTCTCTGGCTTATGTTATCGAGGAGGATCATTATGAGGCACACAAAAAAGAGCCACATCATATCAATGGTTACTTTGTTAGCCCTCGGCATCTTTGCTTTGGCGTCACCGCTGGTACATGCTGAGACCCCAACGGAAGCCTACATCTACCAGCAAGGTGATTATAACCTTGGAACCATCAGGCAAGATGCCCAGGATAGTCGGGCCATGCAGTACCAAATCGGCAGCGACAACACCGGCTACATCTATCAATACGGCGAAGGAAACTACAGTATACAGTTTCAGGATGGTCAGTCTAACGCGGCCTTTGCAGCAACCATTGGCAATAATAACACGACGATCCAGACACAGTTTGGAACCGACAATAGTCTTTTTATCTGGCAAAGAGGCCACGACAATGTGCTGTTTCAAAACCAGATTGGCTCTGACAACCGGGCTTCCGCTTGGGTATGGGGAAGCCGTAACACTGTCACCCAAAACCAAATCGGTTCTGGGCATGCCTCTCGAGTCAGGATTGTGGGCGACAACAACGCTGTTGACCACATCCAATTCGGTTCCGGAACAGAACTGACTCTGGCCCATTTCGGGGATGGTGCAGCAATCAGTGTTTTCCGGTTTGGGCTCTAGCCCACGAATGGGAAGGAGATTACAATGAAAAGACTCCCAGGTTTGTTCATGCTCTTGTTCATGGCAGCCTTTGTTCTTACCTCGAGCATTGGATCTGCTGAAGGTATTGGGGTCGTCACCCAAGCTGGAATCAACAACTATGCCTACATCTACCAAGAGGTTTTCAGCGAAGTCATTGTTCTGCAGCGCGGGAGAGAAAACTCCGCCGCCATTGAACAGGTGGGTGCGGAACATTTGGCCGGTGTAGTGCAAATTGGCGAAAAGAACGATATCGAGGTAAAACAGCTTGGTCAAAGGGATCTTCTCTTTTCCATGCAGTTCGGCTATGAGAACTACGCCAACGTGATCCAAACGCATCCTATCGTTGCGACGCAGTCTCCGGCCTATATCTCCAATAATGATGCTTTCACCTATCAAACAGGTCTCTACAACGTCTTAAACCTATTGCAGATAGGAGACGACAACACCGCTTCGGTCTATCAAATTGATGACAACAACGAGGCATTTATCGTGCAGGAACAGATGCCCCTGTCCGTTGGGACGAATGCAACCCTCGTTGTTCAGGTTGGTATAGGAAATTGGGCTTCCAGTCAACAGCTCGGTGCCCACCAGGCGATCCGAACGTTCCAAGTCGGAAACGGCAATACATCCATGATCGACCAAAGAGGACTGGACAATACTGCTGCGGTGTTCCAGACAGGAAATGAAAATACGGTGGCCATCAATCAGGGCTAGCCGAACAGAAAGGAGAATTGATGATGAAGCTGAAAGTCACTTTGGTGCTGCTGGCACTGCTTCTGGTCACCCCTTCCGTCTTGGCCTCTGACGAAATCGCACAGGAGAGAATTGACCTCTTTATCGCCTCCCGACAGATGCTTGCTGAAGAAAGAGCCACGCCTCGTATGAAAGTAGGAATGGTTCTAAACAACTTGGGTGCCGATAGTGAAATCTCCATGGGGGTACGTGTTGAGTCAAAGATTGGTAAACAAGACGTGGTCAGGGTGATCACGGAAACAACATACCTAAAAGAAGAACAAACGTTGGCCGGATTTGTATCGTTGAAACTGTCGCCCTTCGGTGACAAGCCGCTGGCCATGTACTTAGGTGGTGGAGCCGGGTACGCCGATGGTCTCAGATTCCAGGTGTTCGCTGGAATTGACCTGACCAAAAATCTGTTTGCCGAAGTCCGCTACGTTAATCTCACGGGCGGTCTAGGCAATAAGGGATTGTATCTAGCCACTGGATTCCAGTTTACCTTTTAAGGAGGGAAGACAATGAAACGAGTTCTGCTATTGAGCCTAACTGCTCTGTTGATCTTTGCTGTAGGCAGTGCTTCGGCCAGAGCCAGCCACACAATGAGCTGGGGGTTTCAGCTCCTGAATAATCCCAATGCTCGTCAGGTGGCCCTCAACATCGCTAATGCGCAACAAGAACTACTCAGAACAACGGAAGATCAGAGTGGAATTGACCGATTTAAGGAAAGTCTAGACCGGATGGCGATGAGTAAGGCCATTCGTGATATCGTCTACTATGATCCAAACTCGGATGCCCCGGGCTATGGGTTTGTACCGGTAGAAGACGGCTGGATTTACTATGAGTGGGATGAGGTAAGCGAGACAATGAAAATCTTCCACTTCGCAGACGGCGGCTGGACAGAGATCACTATTGACTCTGGAAGTCAACCTCCACCTCCTGCTTGGTAGAGGGAAACACGCAAACATGTAAAGGAGGGATATCATGGAGTTTATTATGATTGGGTTATTAGCCCTGGGTCTGTTGCTGGGAGGAGCCTCTGGTGCCGACACTCCCCCGCCTCCCCCGACCGAAATTGTACAAGACATGGAAGCGGTGCTGGCCTCACCTGAGGACGTACTAATGTCGGTGTCGAATGTGACCACCGCCAGTCAGCTGCTGGCAGCTCTGCCGGATCGGGAAGAGCGAATTCCCATCGCCATTTACGCCATAACAGATAGCACCGGACAATACAAAGCAGACGGCGGTGCTTCTTCCACCGTGGTCACCCAGGGGGCCACAGAAATGTTGATCACGGCCCTGCAAAGATCGAGGCAGTTCAACGTCTTGGATCGTCATCGTTTTGGAGATTTGATGAATGAACAAAATCTGGTCACCAGCAATCGAATCGTCCCTGGGCAGGGACCCGAAGTTGGCGCCTTACTAGGTGCACAATACATGATCACCGGCTCGATTACAGAATACCAAGTCAGCAGGGAAACAGGGGGCATTGGGCTCGTTATTGCAGGTAAAGGAGGTTCGCAAGAGTATGCCAAGGCCTCGGTAGCCCTGGATATCCGGGTCACCCATCTCACAACGGGCGAGGTTATCTGGGCGGAAAGCCTCCAAGGAGAAATCATTGGAGAGAAAGTGGGTATCCAATTGTTCTCCTTCCTGGGCAAGAATATTGTCGAATTCGAGACTGGCAGCGGCAAGCAGCAAGTGATAAACTTAGTAGTACGCACTCTACTTGAAGAGGCCGTGTTTAAGCTGGTTCAGTCTGAAGTACTTACCAACTAACCAACTAGCTGTGGCTAAGGCCTTGTGCTGAGAGCCACGATAACAACCGACTCGGAGAGATAGGGATTCGTTCCCGAACACCGTGACAAAATAGATGAGAGAGAAGTCGAACATTGGTTCTTCTTCCCCTCAGACAAAGGTAAACCCACTGTGAGGTGGGGACACAAAGCCACGGGTCTAGGAAACTAGATAGCCGGGTTACCCGAGGAGGAATTCAGTGAAGCATAGGTTAGTTTTCTTGGTACTGGCGTTACTCGTGGTAGGTCTGCTCAGCACAGCGGCGACCTTCGCCCACCAAACGGACTTTTGGCAACCTGCGGATTTCGAGGATTGGATGCACAGCTTTTTCCAACCCTCCAAAGATGAAGCTGAGCCCTTTGCCAACATGGCATACATCTACCAGAACGGCGATGACAATCAGGCCGAACAAGTTCAGCAAGGCGAGAACAATCAGGCCTATATCTATCAAAACGGCGACGGCAACATGGCTGAACAATGGCAATATGGTGTGGGGAATTGGGCCGGTGTCTATCAACTGGGGCATCGCAACACAGCGACAACACAGCAAGTAGGCACGGATAACTGGGCAGGAATTTACCAAATGGGCGATGCCAACACAGCAAGGATTCAACAGAGCGGGGAAAGTTTTACCGCTTTGATCACCCAGGTCGGCAACGGCAATACTGCGGTGATCCAACAAAAAAGCAAGTAGCACACAACAATTCACGGTGGGGATTCGTCCTTATCCACGAGGAAGGGTCAAGATCAGTAAGATCTTGACCCTTTTTTCCGTTCAAAGCGGCTCCAGCCGCAAAGACTAACTCCTGCGGCTAAACTGTTCCCCACACCGCGAGCAGGTAATTTTGATCTTTCCCTTCCCTTTGGGTACACGCAGTCTTTGCTTACAGTTCGGACACTTGAAGTGGCGATGGGTCCCCCAATCCCCCACAATGCGCCTTTGAATCCGGAACCAAGACGCCATCTTCCTCGTCTGATGTAAAAAGAACTGGTTCTCCAAGCGGCGTTTCACTAGCGAACGAGATAAGGTGCGATACAGAGCCCAAAAAACGCCGGCGTAATAGATTAGCTGTAAATAGGGTAGTCTGAACACCCCTGCAATTAGCGCCATAAAAACAGCAATGGTTAGTACAAACACAGTGAGCTGATCTGCACCGTTCCGTCCATACATAAACCTTTGCCATCTGATCCTCGCTTGGCTCAACAGCTGCTGCCAGTTCATTCCCTATCCCCCACCCCATCTGATGCTCATCAAGAACTGCATATGAATATCTTTGCCAAAGGCCCCTGGTTATCCTTCTCAGGTTAAGACGCCCAAAAACGCACCTGGCTGGTGCGTTTGCAGTTAACTTCAGCTTAGAGGGCAATGCTCTTGTTTTCCTAACTTAGCTTAGGTGCCCCGCAAGAGTCGCGAATCACAAGCTTGCAGTCGTACTTATGGACTGTATCTTCCACTTGGGCTCCGCTAATTTTGTCAATCAACAAGCTACACGCAGCATAACCCATATCGTAGTTTGGCAACTGGATAGTTGTCAGGGCAGGACGCGTCGCGATGGCCACTGGAATGTCGTCATAGCCCACAATGGAGACATCCCTTGGAATCTCCAAACCATGGTGGCAAACAGCGTCCATGGCACCGACTGCCATCAGATCATTGGCGACAAAAAATGCATCGATATTCGGATCACGGTCAAGAAGTCTCATGGCGGCCCTATAGCCGCCCTCTACAGTCCAATCGCCATATTCGACGAGCCTTGGATCACTTATTCCAACATCACGATGTGCCAATTTGAAGCCTTCCCATCGATCTCGCGTACACTTCCACGTAGGGGTTCCGCCAACATAGGCTAGCCTCTTCCGTCCGATGCTTAAGAGGTGTGCGGTCGCTGTAAAGCCGCCCTTAACGCTATCAGGCAAGACAGAACTCCGTGGTTGGCTGCTAGAATAACAATAAAGATAGGCTGCCGGTGTGTTAGACGGGAAGTGGTAGTCCACCTCCGTAACCCAGTTGCTGCAAAAGAGCAAGCCACCCACTTGATGACTTCGTGCCAGCCATTCGTGAAAATCCATTTCCGCTGCTTTTTGCCGAGATTCCCCCACGATAAGATTATAACCTCTATCGACTGCAGCTTGCATGGCTCCGCCCATCATGTCCGGGACCAAGTCACTCATCACCGTATTGGCGATAAACCCGATGGTTCTTGTTTCTCGCTTCCGCAGACTGCGGGCCACCACATTGGGTTCATAGTTGAGGTCCTTGACAATCTCCAATACTCGTGCTGAAGTCTCGGTGCTAATAGGTGCAGTATTGTTCAAAACATGAGAAACAGTAGCAGTAGAGACACCTGCAACTTTGGCAATGTCCTTTAGTGTTACTCGAGCTTTGGTCATTTGACGGCTCCTGACGTTAGTCCTCTTACGTAATAGCGCTGCAGTACAAAAAAGACAACCAGTACGGGAATCATGGTGATTATCGACCCGGTAGTGATCATTTCCCAACTGGTTCTATATCGAGAGAGATAGTAATTTGTCAACCCCACCTGTAGTGTCTGCACCTTGACGTTGGAGTTAAACGTCAGAGCCATGAGAAACTCATTCCAACTCGTCATAAAGCTGTAGACTAATACGGTGGCAAACCCGGGCAAGGATAAGGGAAGATAAATCTTCCGGAAAACCTGCGCCTCTGTACAACCATCAAGTAAAGCGCTTTCTCTAAGCGATGGGGGCAAAGAAGCAAACGAGTTTCGCATCATAAACACACAGAACGGAAGCTGAAATGTACTGTACATCAAGACCAGTCCAAAATAACTGTTGAGAAGGCCTATTTTTTGCATGAAACCATACAGGGGAATCAGTAGGGACTGAAAGGGTACCATCATCGTTGCTAATATGGCCACAAAAAACACATTGATCCCTGGAAACCGTAAATAGGCAAAAGCATAGCCTGCCAAGGAACTCACCACGATGACGACGAAAATGGTTCCCGACGTGACGATTAAGGAATTTACCACATACCGCAGGAACTCAGCATCGTTTACACTTAGGATAGTACGATAATGTTCTAACGTGAACCGTTCTGGCAATAGTCGCGGAGGATAGGTAAGTATTTGATGCGTGGGCTTCAATGAAGTCATCAGAGTCCACAAAATGGGCGCCAGAAAAGCGATAGCCAGTAATGTATTGGTCAGATAGAAACCCACAACTTGCCACTTCTTCAGTTTCACAGGATTTCCTCCCTATTCCACGTTATCGCTATCCAGAAACCTTGTCTGAATAACACTTAGAACAATCAGAATCACTAGTAGGACGATTGACATGGCGCTACCATAGCCGAGGTTGAAGTATTCAAACCCGGTCCGGAAGATGTACATTACGATGGTCAAGGTCCCATTGGCCGGGCCGCCCTGGGTCATAACATGGAAATGGTCAAAAGCCAAGAACGAACCGATCAAAGAGATCATTAATGCCAGGATAAATGTTGGTCGTATCATGGGCATGGTAACATAAAGAAAACGTTGCCTCGTACTCGCTCCGTCTATGCTGGCCGCCTCATATACTTGGACGGGAACGCCCTGCAAACCAGCTAGCAAAATCATCATGGAAAACCCTGCCGTTTTCCATACAACCATAAGGGATACAGAGATTCTCGCCATCCAGGTCGAGCCTAGCCAAGATATTCGTGAAGAGATTAGGCCTAAGGAGCTGAGTCCATAATTGAGAATTCCATACAATTCGTTGAAGATCCATAACCAGACCAGGCTAGACACAACAAAAGATATGGCCACAGGCACAAAATAGATTGTGCGGAAAACATTCGTTCCGGGAAGTTTGCGATTGAGTAAGAGCGCCAACGCTAATGCTAATAGAAATATGCCCGGCGTTACCACCAAGGTATAAATCACGGTGTTCGACAAGGCCCTCCAAAAAAGTGGATCATTGACTAGGCGCTGGTAGTTGCCAAGCCCAAGGAATTTATTCGTGCCAATGACCCGCCAATTATAGAATGACATCTGAATGACGCGGATCAAGGGCTGAATGAAGAAAACCAAGTTGAGGGCCACAGCCGGTGCCAAAAACAGCATACCCGTACGATGTTTAGAAAAGAACCTCTGGATACTATAGAGATTAGGCACAAGGATCATCCTTCCTAAAGGGCAATCGCCTCATCGGCGATTGCCCCAAACTACGTTAGTACTGAAGCACTCGTTCCATTTCATTGGCAGCATCCTTGTAGGCTTGTTCTGGGGTGATTTCACCCATCATCGCTCTTTGCATAGCTGTTAGCATCGGTGCGTACAACTCATTGTACTTGGTGGAGTACGGAGCGCGAGCGACCTCTAGAATGTCAGCAAACACGGCGAAACGAGAATCCTGAGCAAAATATTTGTTGTCGAATAAATCGGTGCGAACCGGTAAGGCTCCACTCTTAGCCCATACCTCCACCTGAATATCCTCAGACATGGCAAATTCAACAAACTCCCAAGCCAGGTCTGCTTGTTTTGTATCGCGACTGATAGCCATCAAGTTACCGCCGGAGAAGGAAGCGTGTCCACCGTCGCTCGCTCTGGGGATAAAGGTGATGCCAAAATCCAGGTGGGGAGCATCCTCTTTGAAGGTGATAATATTGTAGTTACCGCTCAGCATCATGGCAACACGCCCTGTAACAAACCCATTGTAGACGTCACTATATTGCCATGTGGCGGAGTTTAGAGGCGCAACCTTGTATTTGTGAATCAAGTCTACCCACATCTGCAAGGCCTCGATCGATTCGGGGGAGTCAATGAGCACCTCTGTACCATCGGCGTTAAGCAAATCTCCTCCAAATGACCACACAACGGGCATGAAGCCAAACATCTGCCAACCAGCAGAGGTTCCAACAATGGCGAACCCATATTGCTCCACTTCGCCTGAATCGTTGGTCTTGGTGAGCTTCTGGGCGTATTCAATCAGCTCGTCCCAGGTCTCAGGCGGTCTCTCTGGGTCCAGTCCAGCTTCCCGGAAGAGCTCCTTATTCCAGACTAAACCAGACAAGTCCACCGTGTAAGGGATGCCGTAGTACCGACCTTCGGCTTCGCCAAGGTGCAGCATACCTTCTGGCAAAGCTGCGCGATAGTCAAGTGCGTTAATTCTGTCTGTGATGTCGAGAAACGCACCAAGAGAGTTGAAGTAAGGGTGCAGAATTATGTCTAGCGAGATAACGTCAGGGGCGTTACCTGCGGCTAGAGCAGCTAAAAAAAGCTGTGTCTGTTGTTCATAGGGAACCAGTTGGAACTCTGCCCTCTTACTGGAACCTTCCGCCTTCATCTTCTCGTTGAACAGAGCAACTGTTTCTTCCGTTTGCACTTCACGATCCCAGACCACGATGGTCTGCGCCATAGCCAAGCCAGTCACTGCCGCGATCATGATCATTACCAATACAAAAATCGACAGTCTTCTCATTCGGTATCCTCCTTTTTAGTGAAAACCTCGAACTGCAAAGCGCTTAATCAGCAATGATCCCTCCTTCTAGAGCATTTTCTCAGTTACCCTCGACCAACGGAAACGCCGCGATCCGCAAATTGGTTGAACCATAGGGAATAAGCGTGACCTCCTCAATGGGTAGATCGGAGTGATGCGGACCTTGATCGATCGAGCCTGCTGAGTTATTGATTAGGCCCCAACCTGGAATACGGCGGCCGCGTCCCAGTAACCTGACGGGAGCCTTTTGAGGGTCAAATGGAACCTTGGAATAATCTCTTTTTTGGATGGTAAACGAGCTCCCGGGATTTTCCATGTCTAGGATTAATCCATAGTTCCAGTGGCTTGTGGGATAAATCTCCCAATCTGCAAATGGCTCTTGGCCACCGACCCTAACCCATTTCTCGTCGATCTGCAATCCATAGAATAGCGGTCCTCTATAAACTGATACCAACCCTTCGTGTCCTTCGGTGACCCGAACGGACATGGGAAGACAAAGCTCCACCACGTCGCCATTCGTCCAAATGCGTTCGATCGTCTTGTATTCCCCATGCGATAGGTACTGAGGTTCTCCGCCGTTTATTCCCAGGTGGGCTCCCACTGCCCACTTAGGAATCCTAAACATGACTGGAAACTCCGCATCCTGTTTCAGAGAGAACTCAAACTTCACATGCTCATCAAAGGGATAGCTTGTTTCTTGTCGCACATGGACAGGTACGTCATCGGCCACCAGTGCACTTACTTCACATGGCCCATAAACGTGGAACGCCAGACCTTTGTGTGCCGTGTTCATCGCCATGCTCTTCACCAATTTCGGCCAACCCTGATGAAGATTCGCAGTACAACAGCCAAATTCGGGTTCCAGGCCATAGATATTCGACCAATCACCATTGTTCGACCAGTCGCGCTTGGCAACGTTAGCAACGGCTTGATTCACCTGCTGATCATACTGATGTGCGCACATATCGGGTGTAAAGGTTGCGGGAAAAGCATTAAACGCGACCATCTCAAGGATATCGCCATACTCGGGATTCCCCGTCACTCGGATGAGTTCTTCTAGAGAAAACATGTATTCCGCTACCGCGCATAGCTCCGTACCTGCAGTTGGTGCTGTTCCATTTAGGTGCTCATCGCCACTCCAAACTCCATTTGGCTGACCATGATCTTTCATCAGGTTTTCAATACAACGTAAAGGCGCGTCAAGATGCTCGTGTTGCTGCGATTGAGGATAAAACACCGCTGAAGTTTTTATGCCCATGGTGGTGTTGACAACATGATCCAATAGAGCAAACTCACCTCTGACCTTCTCAGCATTCTCTGGACTGGCATACAAACTCGCCCAATCCGTTGTCTGCTCAAAAACGAGCGAAGCCAAATCCAAAAGATAATCATGCCCCGCAATGTTGTAAAACCAGTGGATGACTAAAATGTTCTCTGCACCTCGCGCTTGACCCCATTTATCCAGCGGTCGAGCCCTCAGCTTTTCTAGCTGGTATTGGAAGTACTTATCCATAAAATCCAATACTCTGCCATCCCCGGTCGCTTCGTAATAATTGGCCAGCACTTTGAGCATAATCATGCGTGGCCACCAATCTAAGTTGTTCGAGGGGCCAAACTGACCATTTGGCTGTTGACTGTTTAGCGTCCAGTCAACCCATCGTTGAGCTTTGGCTATTAAGTACGGATCGTCGAGGACATATGCTAAGGGGATCAAGCCATCGCAGTAGTAGGGACCGCGTTCCCAAGATTCTCCAGTACCACCAAGCCAGCCACTGTTTAACCCGCAATCAGGCCATATCTCATCCAAATGTCCAGTGAGACCGGTCGCTTGAACCTCAAGCTGATTGAGAAGCCATCCTTGTGGTCGGATATTCCCAAGAGGTAAATGTCTAAAGGGCGTCTCCATCAACGGTTGATGGTTAGGGGGTAGTTTCTGTAGTTTAGGCATATGCGTCCTCCGTCCATTTAATCGTTTAAATTCGTTTAATCGATTACATGAAATTTGTTGATATATTTCAACACTCACCCCGAATAATCCTTTTTGATTTTTGACATTTATTAAGTTCTCTTTACCAATACTGCCAAATACCATACGTGCACTTAACCTCACTTGCCTCCTCCAAACGCAAAGACATAAAACCTATACCAACTAGGTATCTGTCGCCCTAAGATCAAGAATTGGGTACACAGTCCTATGGCATGTTTGCCAAGGCAACATATTCTGAGGTAAGAGATTGATGCAGGGTCATCAGTCCAATAGACAGAAGGAGATGCTTATATGGGTTTTCTCAACAATCAATTGACGCAGCTCAACTTCCAAGATCACCTCTTGAAGACCTTGAAGGTCATTTGTCGCGAGGATGTTCAGCAGCCAAACAACCAGATCACGATAGATCTGGAAGCTGCGCCTGCTGAGCCTTTCACTGTAACGTTGACTCCACTTTCGTTCACCTCCATTGTAGACCAGGATAAGGTGTTCAACACTTGGACCTTGGAGATCACAATCACAGACGCAGATGGAAACGTGGAAGTTATTGAGGAGACGTACCAGGAAGACGCGGTGGTCTGCCCCTTCGATCTCACGCAGTGGCCAGGGCAAACTATTGTACAGAAACACGATGTTGAGTTCAGAATCATCGGCGATCCCATCCTCGAAAACTCTGACGTAATCATCAATTTCGTAATCAACTACTGTTTGGTTGTGGCAAAGGAAGTCTTAGTCAAAGTCAATGGTGCCATCCAGTTCTGCTAACTGGCCAGAGAAGCCTCCGCAAGGAGGCTTCTCATTATGGAAAGAGCCTTCGTGATTGGCGAAATCGCGAAGGTTTCTTTCTAGATCCAAAACGCTCGGGCTTTCCTACTTCTCCCCTTCCCCCCACCTTCCTGAAGGTATTCCACCCAGAAATCAAGTGCCATCCCCTTGCATGGGGATATTTTTGCTTCCTCGAAACTAGGAACAGAGTCCTATAGCAAAATTTTCCTAGTAACATATCCTTGAATAGGAGGGAACTCCCAAACTTGAGTTGATAGGGGAGAGTCTAAATGATGAATGTTGACTTGATTGATCAACGACGACAGCAACAGCGGGTTAAGGTTCCTATGGTCATAGATAAGGATCGTTGTGTACAGGTAATTGGCAGAACAGAGATTGACGGACCAGCAAACCTATCCTTCGTCCATGGCCGTTTTGAATCTGGTGGAGAGCATGTCCTTGTGCAATTAGTGCTTAGCACTCGCCCCCCCGAGTTGCTGAGTACAACCATTATCCCGGGAAAAGTGCTGAATACAGGGGTGGTTTATGTCGATTTGGTGATAACATCACTGACGGGCACAAAACTGGCTTCCAAACAAGAAATCCCCATCCTGTGGCATGATCTTGTTCCCAGCCCCGGTGCAATGCCTGGAGATATGGTACAAAAGCACGACTTCGAAATCGAGGGTTTTGAAGATGTAGTGGGCTACTGCGATTGTGAGGGCAGATTCAGGCTAGTCTTAGCTGTGGTGGTGCGGTACTGCCTGGTGATTGCCGCAGAGCGCATTCTGCGGGTTGAAGCAGCCGAAACGTTCTGTTGAGATCTGCGAGTATTTGAGAAGGATGGTGTAAAAAATGGGAAAGGCCAAAAAATGCCGCTCCATCAAAGCCCTGGTCGTCGAAGCGGAACTAACTGTGCAGAAAATCGGGACGATCCAAGTTGCTGCACCTTTAGGGGTAAAGGTCGACCATAGAACCGGGGAACTGGAAACACCGGTGGAATTGAAGTTAGTTGGTCAACCAGTATTCACGCCGACGATTATTCCGGGGAAGATCATCAACCATGGACTGCAAAAGGCTTGTCTGGTAGTGAAAGAGCATGGTTCTGGTCCTTGTCGTCTTTCTGCCCGCTCCACCCTCAAACTTGATATCCCCATAGATGGAATGCACGATGTTCCACATATAAAACCAGGTGATCATGCCCAAGAACAGGCAGAAGTAGAGTCCATTGATATCCGTGGCATCCGTGATCCCAACCATCAGGGATGTGGAGAGAAGAACATTCTGATGATCAAAGTGGTCTACCAAGTCAAGATCGTCATTTGCAGAGAAGAGACCATTAGCGTCCCCGAACACTGCCATAGGGACAGTGATCGGTGTTGGATCCAAGAAACAGGCCCCGAGGATGCGATTTTGAACAAGAATGATATCAATATTATTGTTCGTCCCTTTCAGCGGTCCAACAGGAAATCCTAATGAGGGCTCTCAGCATGCGGTCTGTTTATGCTAAAGAGAGGAGGGTGGAAAATGGCACGGATCATGACACATGTCGTAGTTGCAGAAGTCGAAGCCAGCAAGCTGGCCAGCCTCGAACTGAATGCCCCAATTGGAGTTGGCGTTGATCTGAACACAGGCGAGCTGAGCGAGGTGGTTAGAGTCGCACCTGTTGGCGATCCCGTGCTCAAACAAACGATTATTCCGGGCAAGCTCATCAATGAAGGCTTCCTCAAAGTCACACTCACAGTGGAAAAAGACGATTTGGAAGTCTTGCTCTACTTGCCCATCTACTCTGTTACGAAAATCGATGGAATCAAACCTGAAGATCATGTGGTTGAAGTCTCTGAGCTCGAGCACATCTCCGTCAGCGGATTACCTGATGTTGTACCCCTGGGGCATACTGGTATCAAAGTAAAGATCATTGTGCGTGCGCTCCTGAAGGTTCAGATTACGGTGACAAGAGAAGAAATTGTATCTCTGCCAGAAGACACCAAGCCGAAGGGGGCCCGACTGTCTTTGGACCGTCCCCAGCGGTCGATAGAAACGTCCGCCAAAAGACGAACGCCGCATCAAGTCGCAGGCGGCGAAAACTGGAATCGGTATTGGGGGCACATGCATCGCCAGCGCGCAACAAAGACCTGATGGTTCCCGGGCAGAATCATGTCATGTTGTCAGGAACCACCGGGTCCTGGGGAAATGTGAGTCTACCAGCGGTCTCCGTGGACCTTGCAGCCGTCGACGTAGATATTGATCCTGTTGATATTGACCAATTTGTTCCGGCAAACCTTAGGAGATCTCGGTCGGCAGCACTCGGGGCAAATCACATCAATTTTGATATTATTGATGTTCTTCAGTTCGTTGTCACAATCGCCTTCCCCATGATGACGAGGATCGTAATAGTAACATGGTTGAATATACTTTTGGTAACCCATCCGCTTCACCTCCAACTCACCAGCTGTTTCCCTTGCTCAACATAAACTATGCAGCTTGGGCTGGGGGCGAACTAGCCTTGGATTCCCAAAATAGGTAAGCATCCGTCCAGGAGGAACCGTCAATAGCGCAACAAAGAGGCTGCTGCTCAGCTTACGTCACTGGGCAGCAGCTTGCTTTGGGCATTCAAAGTGACGGGACAGGCCTCTTTCGCAGGAATTTTACACTTGGCCAAGAATAAATACTAGAGCGTAAGGGAAGCGGGTGATAACCGATGCGGCGACCTCGACGGATCAGCAGATCCTTTACCCTAAAACGGAAACTCTTAGTTGCGTTTTTGTTCATTGCCCTGATTCCAGCCACAATTAGCAGCATTTTCTACCATGTTGACTCGCGTAAAGCTCTAGAGGCGAACGTCGGAGACACCTACATGATTCTGCTCGCCCATATTCTGAACAACGTAGAACAGCGCATGGAAGAGGTGCAGCAATTCACGAACTGGCTCTATCTGGAGCGTAATATCGTGCGTCTAATGGAGCGTTCACCAGAGGATGCCCGCCGTTACGATCAACAGACTATTGATGTGGTCTACCAGATCGAAAGCCAGTTTCGATTTCTTCCCATTATGGAACATGTCAGTGCGTTCTTCCTGTTGGGACATAATGGTCTGGACATTCGTTACGGTCCCGACAGTTATCGCATCAACCCCGACTCTTTCACAGGAGAGCCCTGGTACGAAAACCGCCTGCAATCTGGAGCGTTGGTGTGGGGAGATCTGACCGCACACTATGCCACCCGCAGCACTACCTCGCACATTATCCCTGTTTACCGTGACTTCATCGATATCCACGGGGGCAAGGCCCTTGGCTCTATCGTCCTCTTCTTGAATCCAACGTTCTTTCGCCAATCCTATAGCGGTTTGGTCACCGAACAGCCAGCGGCACTGTTTATCCACGATGCCTCCGGAAGGCTTTTCTTCAGCGACTCCTCCGGCTTCAACAACCAAGACGTGGATCTGGCAGCACTGCTCCCCTCTAGCGCAAATCAAACACCCTATTTCGAGGTTGTGGAAAATGGCCGCAGTTATCTTGTGGTACAGACCGTCTCGGACAAAACGAACATTAGGGTAACATTAGTGGCCCAGCTAGATGAACTCAAGCGGCAACGCCAGGTGATCACCGCCACAACCGTCGTGGTTGCCACGGGAGCCATCCTACTGAGTATGGCCTTCTCCCTCTTTCTGTCCCAAAACCTGACAAAACCCATTCGCGAGCTCATGGGTACCGTTGATAAGATCGCGGCAGGCGACTTCGACCAAGAGACTGACCTTTATAGGGACGATGAATTTGGAGCTCTTGGGGCCTCCCTGGGACGCATGGCCCAACAGATTGACCAACTGCTGCAAGAGCGGCTCGATGCCGAACAGAACATTCGAAAGACGGAGATAAAACTGCTGCAAAGCCAGATTAATCCGCATTTCCTCCACAACACGCTGAACTCCATTCGATGGATGGCTGCACTTCAGGGCGCCGATGGGATCCGGGATATGGCCACCTGTCTGGGTCGGCTGCTCCGAGCAGTGATGGGAAGCGTCAATCAGAAAATCACAATTCGCGAGGAACTCGCCCTCCTAGACGACTACATCTACATCCAAAGGATTCGATATCGGGATAAAATCACATACAAACGGGAGATCGCAGGAGATGAGATGGAGCCCGCGGTAACAGAATGCCTGATCCCCAAGTTTACTCTGCAGCCCCTTGTGGAAAACGCCATCTTCCATGGGATTGAACCCAAAGACGGCTCCGGGACGATCGTTGTGTCTGTCCTGCGGGAGGACGACCATCTGGAGATTTCCGTCTGGGATGACGGCGTCGGGATCAAGGCGGATGAACTCCCCACTCTGCTCATTCCATCAGAGACGGACGAGGATGACAGCATTTCCCAGAAGATCGGTCTGCGCAACGTGGAGAACCAGATTCAGTTGATCTATGGTGCCGAGTATGGCCTAAGCGTAGAAAGCGAAGAGGGTGTTTACACCAAAGTGAGCATCCATCTACCGATAGAGGTGAGCGATCATGCTGAAGATCCTAATCGTTGACGACGAAGCGGTTGTGCGAATTGGCCTCAAATCCATGATCGATTGGCACGCACATGGTTTTGCCCTCGTGGGTGAGGCCGGTGACGGCCGCCGCGCCCTGGAGCTCTTTCGGGAACACCAGCCCGATTTGGTGATCACAGACCTGAAGATGCCTGTTCTCGATGGACTTGGGCTGATCCAAAAGATTCGAGAGCTCTCTGCCTCGTGCCGGATCATTGTCTTATCCAGCTATGACGACTTTGAGTTAGTAAGACAAGCCATGAAACTAGGCGCAGCTGATTATCTCCTCAAGCTCGAGGTAGAACCGGATCAACTGATCAAGACTCTCAACAGGTTTCGAGATGAAATCACAAAAGAGAGGGATACGGAGATTCGGCAAGCGCAGATCCACCAAGAGATTAGGACCAATCTTCACACCATCCAACAGGCCTTTCTAGAAGAAACGCTCTCCGCTGATGCGTTTTCACCAGAGAAGTTCCTGGAAGGGCTGGAGCGCTTCGAGGTCCGCCTTAACCCCCAGCATCTTTATGCCTTAGTGCTCCGGGTAGGTTACCGCAACTCTCCTAAGAGCGCGGCGCGGCTCACCGCCATCTTCAGCATTTGCGAGGAAGTCTTGGGCGGCGATTATACCATCTACTGTTTTCAATCAAAGGAAACCGAATTTGCCCTGCTCCTTTCGCCCAAACAGGAGGCGACAGAGATGGGGGACATTGTATTGGCCTGCGAAAAGCTGGTCAACCTCCTGGAGCAATATCTTGGAGTCACTGTGTCCATCGGCGTTGGAAACAGGGCGCATCAAGCTTTGGATATCCCCCTGGTTTACGCCCAAGCCCAGAAAGCGATTGCGCACCGTTTTTGCAGCGGGCGAGGACCGATCATTTTGTGGGAAGAAGTTGAGCAGCTCCCCCCCCTTTGCACCGGCTACTCGGTCCTGCAATACGGCCCAATGCTGGCAAAGGCCTTTTCGAACCGGCAGGCGTCCGAGGTTGCAGCATGCCTGGACACCATTTTGAATGATTTCCTTACCCTCAGACTCGACCCAGAGACGGCTGGCCAGAGTGCCCTGGAGCTTTACGCCATCGTATGCGAAACGATCGATCGCAACCAACTGTCCGTTGCAGACGTACTTAAGTCCAAGCAACTTCCCTATCATGAGTTACTCCTCATCGCAGACCTAAACGAGATGACCGAATGGCTAACCAAGCTCAAGGATGACTTGATCACATTCATCCAAACCGAAGAAAACGCAAACTATCCCTGGATCATCCAGGAAGCCACTCGTTTCATCAAAGAACACTACACCGAAGAGGAAATCTCCTTAGGGGAAGTAGCTCACAGCGTCGGATTAACTCCATCCTATTTCAGCACGCTCTTTAAGGAGCATACAGGCGTGTCCTACTCCGACTATCTCACTTCCCTTAGGATCGACAAGGCCAAAGAGCTCCTGCAGACTTCCTCCTATCGAGTCTATGAAGTCAGTCATATGGTGGGCTATCCCAACCACTACTACTTCAGCCGTCTGTTCAAGAAGGTTGTTGGAGTAACACCCCTAGACTTCCGAAAATCCAATAAAAGTATAATTTAGCGAAATAAAGTGCAATCAGAATCGGAAATATGGGTCCCAAATCCTTATTTCGGAACACTTCTGTAACAAAAGATAATATTTCGTAACATTGTCCATTTACCATTTACCAACGAGAAGGTACGATCAAAGCACCAACTACTAAGGAGGATTTCGTATGCGAAAGAAGTTGCTCGGCGTTTCTGTATTGGTACTGCTGCTTTCTTTGATGATCGTTCCTTTGGCACAGGCCCAACAGATCACCTTGAAGTTTGCCTGTTGGGACTATGAGTTAAACGGATATGACAAGACCCTCATCGAAGAATTCGAGAAGGCCAATCCGGATATCAAAGTCGAAGTCTACGACATGCCCGCTTCAGAGTACCCTGACAAAATGCTCATTGTCCTCGCCGGCGGCGAAGACATCGACGTGTTTTATGCCAAGGATCCTACCATGTATGGCGGCCTCGTTCTGCGCAAGCAGATTATGCCCTTGGATGAACTGATCGCCAGAGACGGGGTGGACCTCGCTGGCTATGGTGGCAATCTCGAAAATGTCAAAATCGATGATACCATCTACGGACTGCCTTATCGAGGTGACTTCTGGATCCTGTTCTACAACAAAGATCTCTTCGATAGCTTTGGCGTCCCATATCCCACCAATGACATGACTTGGGAGGAATTCGAAGAGACAGCCAAGCTTCTCACATCCGGCGAGGGTGCCTCAAAGACATACGGAACCTACATTCATACCTGGGCCAGCACCTATTTCATGTACGGTCTGCAAAAACACATGGGTGACCTGGTGGAGGGTCCCTATGAAATGCTGAAGGACGGCTTAGAGATGGCCCGCCGCATCCAATTAGTCGATAAATCGGCTGCGGATTATGCCACCAACCGTGCCATGGGCGCGCACTACAGAGGCCTCTTCGAACAAGGCAACATTGGCATGCTCTACATGGGAACCTGGTATATGCAGGCCTTGCTCCTGGACGAACAAGAAGGTCTCCACAACGTAAATTGGGGCATCGCCCGTCTCCCGCAATGGGAAGGCTTACCCCATGCCACCATTGGCAATGTGACACCCGTCGTGATCAACGCCAGGACAAAGCATCAAGAAGCTGCCTGGAGACTCGTGAAGTTCCTCAGCGGCAGCGAAGGTGCCTCCATTTTGGCTGAAAATGTCCTCGTACCCGGATACCTGGATAGTTCAGTATTTGACAAATTCGCCGAAGTGGATGGTTTCCCCGGTGATAACATGGAAGCACTGGTCACGGAAACAGTGTACATGGAATGGCCTCCTCATTCCCTCTCCGGCCTGCTAGGCAAAATGGTGGAAGAGGAAATCGTACTGGCCATGACGGAGAACAAGAGCATCGATGACGCCATTCGGGACATGGAACTAAGGCGCGAAGAGATTATTCTCCTTAACCAGTAGTGTCCACAGTCTGCAACTTGGTTTACTCCATGAAGTACCCTGTGACCTGCAGGGTACTTCATTCTAAGGAAGGGAGACGATCTCTTGCGGAAAGCAAACTCACGAAACCGACTTACCGCCTATTGCTTTTTGCTTCCGAATCTCATCGGATTTGTTACCTTCACGCTGCTGCCTGTTTTAGCAGCCCTCGGCCTTAGCTTTATGCGCTGGGATAGCTACAGCCCCATTTCCTTTGTGGGACTGCGCAACTTTCAGCTCATGCTTAAAGACAGCAGCTTTAAGATCGCCTTTTGGAACACGCTGTACTTTACAGGCCTCACGGTACCCCTGACGATCGTGGCGGCCCTGGCTTTGGCTCTCGTCTTGAACAAGGGGCTGCGCAGCGTCAAGATTTTCCGCTCCATTCACTTCTTCCCCCACGTGGCCTCAACAATTGCCGTTGCAGTGGTATGGCAGTTTCTTTATCATCCGGATATGGGACCGATCAACCACTTTCTGCGGGCCATCGGCATAGGGGATCCGCCGCGCTGGACAGCCTCCGTTACATGGGCCATGCCCGCTGTAATCCTGATGAGTGTATGGAAGTCAGCAGGATATTACATGGTGATGTTTCTCGCCGGTTTGCAGGGTATTCCCCAGCACCTCTACGAGGTGGCAACCATTGATGGGGCCACAGCTTGGCAGAAGTTTCGTTCTGTGACGCTGCCCCTGCTCACGCCGACCTTGTTCTTTGTGCTGACCATGAACCTGATCTATTCCTTTAAGGTCTTTGATCAAATTTATATCATGACCCAAGGTGGACCTGGGCGGGCCACGTCTGTCTTAGTTTACTATATCTACACCCAGGCCTTTGTGAATCAGAACTTCGGCTATGCATCGGCCATGGCTACCGTATTCTTCCTCCTTATTTTGGGTGTTACAATTGTTCAATTCCGCATGCAGGAAAAGTGGGTCAACTACCTCGATTAAGAAAGGGTGAACAGTGATGAATAAACGGCGTCCCTATCTATTGATACCTATTCTGGCGTCATCGGCCCTGATGCTGCTGCCCTTTGTCTGGATGTTGTCAGCGTCTCTCAAGACCAATGTTCAGGTGTTCCAGTTCCCCATTCAATGGATCCCCAAGGATCCCCAGTGGTCCAATTACATTACCATCTGGTCCAAGATCAAGTTCGGGCTATACTATTTTAACACGATCAAGCTCACTGTCATTGTCACCCTAGCTCAACTGCTCACCTGCAGTTTGGCGGCGTATGCCTTCGCCAAAATCCAGTTCCCCGAACGAAATGCCCTGTTTGTAGCCTATATTGCCACCATGATTGTACCCTTCCAGGTGGTCATGATTCCCCAGTTCATCCTGCTGCGCAATTTGGGTTTGGTCAACAAACACCTGGCACTCATCATTCTCCAGGCCTTTAGTCCCTTCGGTGTGTTCTTGATGCGGCAATATTACCTGAGTATACCTAACGAACTGGTGGAAGCAGCCCGGATTGATGGACTGAGCGAGTTCGGCATCTATCGCAGGATCATGCTGCCCCTCTCGAAACCGGCCCTGGCGAGCCTGACCATCTTCACCTTCGTCTTTGTCTGGAACGACTTCTTGGGCCCCCTGATCTACCTCCATTCAGGAGATCTGCGCACCATTCAGTTGGGTATTCGTATGTTTATTTCCCAATACAGTGCAGAGTACTCCCTTATTATGGCAGCTTCGGTCTGTTCACTCATTCCTGTGATCATCGTTTTCTTGGCCTGCCAGAAGTACTTCGTGGAAGGCATATCCATGAGCGGACTTAAGGGGTAGTGATGGAAAAATGCATCTGCGCTGCGGTGCTTGGCTCGATGACTGTGAACTTTAGGCGATAGAGCCACTCGCCCCAGACAGGTCGCAGGCGGGCATCGGTAATGGAGATGGCTTCCGAAGAAAGGGTGCAGGGCGGCCCGGCGTAAGCGAGAAGCAAGACCTTCTTGCCCGCCCGAAGCACTATGCTGTCCTTCTTTAACTGCGGTTTTTGGGCCAGGACAAAGACAAACTGGACAGAATCGGCATAGTCCAAGAGATATTGGTCCGCAAGGAGAATTCGAGACTTGGCAGCTCGCTCCAGTGTCAGAGAGCGGGTCCAGTTTTTTACGCCAGACTCTTTCGGATAGGCCGGAGCCAGATCCATGGCCAAGGTGGCCCTTCCCTCCCCGTCTTGACAGCAAACATCGGCAGCACGAAAGCCCCGTCCGGGACATTGCCCCCTGCCATTAATGATGGGAAGATTATGGTACTCTGACTGCATTGTCCAAAGCGTATAGCGCTGGGACGAGAAGGTCTGTGCCGTGTATGTTTCTACTCCAACATCAACGATTACAGGGAGCCCATCGTAAAACAGGACAAAACTGCCCACATCGTTGTGATTGTGGTTTTCTCCATTGTGACCGCCCTTGGCCGCCAAGAAAAAACCCTTTTCGTTCGTGGACTCCCTAGCTGTCAGCACTTGCAGATGTGGCATCCATTCGAATTTCGAAACCCTTTTATCCCAGGTAGGATAGCCCTGGATTTCGCCGTGCCAGAGCGCGGTGCGCACCAGCCGTCCCAGGGAAAAGGTGAGGGGGCGCAGCTGCCCGGAAAGCCCACCAGACTGATAGAGCTCGGCACCGAGTTGCATCATGGGTTCACTTTGGATCCGCTTTCCATAGCAGTACAAGAGGGAACCTTCTACTTCCGCCTTGGCACTGCCGTCCGCAAAGTTCACAAAATACTCGCCTGCAATATGTACTTTGCACATATACTGACCGATGGCCCGAATGAGCGTGGACGGAAAGGGATCAAAAGCTCCTTGCGTCAATATTGTCAGCATCTCCAAGCACTCGAAGAGGGAACCACCGGATCGTCCCCAATAGCTGGGTCCTTCATCACAGCCTCCGTCCGGCGAGTAGGAACCCAAGTAGACATCGAGACTTCGTAAACCTTTAGTTACAGCGTCCATGCGTTTTTGTGGGTCTGCTGCAGCCACAAGAAAACAGCGCAGGCAGTTTCCCGTTGTCCATGGTACCCAGTTCCCCAAGTCACGGTCTGTCTCCTGGAGCCCCATCCACCAAAAGTCATCCCTCTCTAGATAGGGAGTGAGAATCCGCGTTTGCAGCTCTGCGCCAATTCGCTGCAGGACCTGCGGCGCAGCCTGCTTAAGGGGCGCTTGCAGCAGCTGCAGAATCCACGCCAAAAGCGCCCCTGTTTCCGCGGCAAACAAATCGATCACCGCTTCGTTTCTCCGGGGCAAGGGATCGTTTCGCTTCGCTTGATAGAATTGATTATGATGCGCGGGCAGAACCCAGCTTGACTCCTCGCAAATGGCCCAAACCCCATCAATGATGTGGTCAAGGAAAGATCCTTCCCCTTGGAGCCACTCGGCCAAGACCAGTATGGCCAACGCCTGCCGACGCTGAAAATAGGCAAGCTCAAAACGGTCGCGGTTTCCAGTACGCCAGAAATCCATGTATAGTGTTGCGGGCAAAGCCGGCCAGGCGTGATTTCGGTACTCTTCGGCCACAGCTAAGAGCTGTTGCCGAAAATCCCCGGTGACCATCTCCCGAGGGGGCCTGTCTGTAATCATGGGAACGCGTTGTATCCTAGCCTGTCTCCAAAGCTCACTGAGCACACTCTCACCTCTATCGAGAACACAGCTTTCCAAACCTACTTGAACGATGTGCTAGCATCGATGTAACCTTCGTCTTCCCCCTGTTTATCCAGGGATGTAGCAACCCGTTTGGCCAGTTCTCTCTGGAAGGCATCCTCGTCCACGGGAATGGATACCCAGCCGTCCAGCCAGCTCGAGAGATGCATGGCGTTGGACAGCTCCAAGGATCGTATACCTTCCTGCCCATCGGCGAGAAGCGGTGTCCCCTTGGTAATGGCATCGATCCAATTTTGCGTGATCACTGCATGTTTATGTGCTGGATTCGGCTGCACGGGAATCTGGCATCGCCAGCTCTCGGGACTGCCAAAGCCCCCGTCATAGCTGCGATTGAACTCCCGCTCCGTTACTGTGAGCCGATCAAACCAAATCTGATCCTCTTCCACCACAAGGCGCCCTCGATCCCCCGCTATCTCCAGTCGATTCGTGCCTGGGGCTTCGCCGGTGGAGGTAATGAAGACCCCTGTTGTTCCATGGGGATACTCCAGGTAGGCCGTGACATCGTCTTCCACCTCAATGGTGTGATACTTGCCGTAGTGGCAGAAGGCCCGCACCCTCTCTGGCAGTCCGAACATCCATTGCCACAAATCCAGCTCATGGGGTGCCTGGTTGAGCAGGACCCCTCCCCCCTCACCTTTCCAGGTCGCCCGCCAACCGCCAGAATCATAGTAGCTCTGGGAACGATACCAATGGGTTACGGTCCAGTTAATGCGCTTTAGGTCCCCCAGTTCACCGCTGCTGACCAGATCCCTCACCCTTTGGTAGACGGGGTAGGTGCGGTTGCAGAACATGATGGAAAAGACCTTCCCGCTTTTCTCAGCCGCATCATTCATCTGGCGTACTTGCTTGGTTCCAACACCCGCGGGCTTTTCCACTAAGACGTGCAAACCCTGTTCAAATCCGCGTACGGCCAATTCGGGATGGCTGTAATGGGGGGTGACCACCATCACTGCATCCAACGGGGCCTTACCGAAGAAATCTTCAGCGTTGGTAAAGATAGGCACATCACCGCCAAGATGTTCTTGGGCCCATTGGCGCGCCTTTGAATTGATGTCGCACACCGCAGAAAGGCAGGCATTTTTCACCTTGCCCTGCTTTAAATCAAGGGCATGAAGTCTACCCATGTTTCCTATTCCGATGACACCCACTCGCACTTCGTTCATTGAACTCCCTCCCCAAACTCGTCATTTTATCCAGAGACCGTTTCTAAATAGAAGCGTTTGGCAAAGCCGCCGCGCTCTCCAAGCTTCGTCAACCGGACTTCCTCAAACTCCTGCACCGACATCCCCTGGTGTTCTAAAATGGCGTAAACAACCTCAACCAAATCGGCGAGTTCTTCTACCTCACCATGCTGGAGGTACTCTCTGAGCTCCTCTCCTAGTTTCAAATTGAGGCTGGCTAGGTATTGATCGTCCTCGAGAATAGACACCTGGCACTGCTTGCCTTGCGCCCGAATGATCCCAGGTATCTTGTCCCTAACCAGCTTGTTGTAAGTAATCATAGGCCTAGATCCCTTCCTAGAGAATACCGGGATGGTTCCCGAAAGACCTCTCGCCAATGCCACTCGGTGTACGTTGGTGCCGGGTCATAGTGGGGACTTTGAGGTTTACGTATGGCTTGATCGTGATAGGCCAGGAGCCACTCGGCAAATCCCGTCGTCCCATGGGCCTGTTGGGCCACCTTAACAATATAATCTCCATCCGAGTAGCACAGAGCGAACGCTCCCCGGTCAAACAGTTTGTGGTGCAGGGAACAAAGGGCCAGTCCATTACTCTCAACGTCCGGCCCCCCAGACTGGTGCCATTTGATGTGGGCCGCATCTAAGGCCACAGGGTTGTGACCCAGCCTGACATTGAATCCGCAGACTGCACAGCTGTATTCGTAGGCCAAGAGGACCCTTTGGCGAAAGCCCGGATCTCGAGGAGTCTTTTCGGCAAGGGCTAAATTGAGCCCCACTGCCTGAAGGATATCTTCATGGAGAGATGCGGGAAAATGGTCATGTAAAAGACCCTCCGCTAACTCTGTGACTAGAGCGGGATCTTGCAACAGACAGGAGTAGACCGGCTCGATGAATCCACCAGCCACTTCCTCTTGCAGCAGCAAAGAATGGCGAAATGGCAGTTCAATGTCGGAAGAGAATGTCCACAGTTTGTCCTTGGCCAACCTCAAAAAGGGATCGATAACCTTTGTGGGTCTTGGAGGGCCAAACTCCAGTAAGAGCCGTCCCAACTCGTTTTGGACGTCCTCATAGGGCAACCACCGCACCGCCTTTTGCACTCGTCCTAAAGCGAGAAGCAGCAAGAGGGGCTTGTGCGGCGCACGTTCATCGCCCCGCCTCCAAATCTTGATGCCTGCAAACAAGGCCTTAATGCCATCTCTCGTCACGGGATACCCTCCCATCTTTGCTATGAAGCCATGGGCGAGGGCTTGCGCAGCATGCTCACAAGGGGTACACTCGCCGTAAGGATCAGAAGTAAGGCACCTATGATGTAAACCTGGCTAAATCCCGAGAGACTAAAGGCGGCATAGCCAATGAGCGGTCCCAAAGCCGCACCAAAGTCTTGATAGGAATTGTACTTGGCTGTAGTCACATTGCGATTATCTCGATTTGTTGTATCCCCCAGGGCTGCATCGAGAAACACCCTTTGTATGTTGGTAAGTACAAAGAAGCAAACGGAGGAAATCACAGCTAACCAAGGACTTGGCGTGGTAGCCACCGAGAATAAGGCGATTCCTTGCAGCGCTGTTGCTGCCACAAAGGGCACCGTTCGTCCATACAGGTCACTCAGCCTTCCAGCTGACGAGGAAAGGAGAATCGCAGAAAGCCAGTTGCTGGAAAACACGAGCCCAGATACTGTGGCCACTCCCAAGGTCAAAGAGGATCCCAATCTAAGGCCCTCTCCAATGGTCTGCTGCAGCAGCAGGGACAGACTGGATGTAACGAGCCCACTGCCCACTAAGTGAGTTATAAAGGCGCCCACACAGCAAAACTCTGTGGACAAGGGCGTAGGTCCCGCCAATTTGGTGACAATCTCGGGCACTGCAAGGATCTTTGGATCCTGCTCCAGACTCCCCGAGGGCAGCTGGTGCTTCAGTAAGAAAGCCAAAGGAATCGCTATGGCGGTCAAGACCGCCAAGACCAGCATGGTCCAGTGGTATCCCAGCCTGTCGACGAAATACCCACCAACAATGGCGATCAACGTACTGCCCACCCGGGAGATAGCCCGTGTTAGACCCAGCGCCCACCCCAAAACAGGTTGGCTGGTTTGCAGTACGATCAAGTACATGCCCATGCGGAAATGGGAAAAGCTCACACCCCAGAGCATGCGCGCCACGAGAAATCCTAGAATGCCGATGGGAAAGGCATACATGCCGGTGGATACGGTGGCACCCACAGCGGCCAACACTATTGGAAGGTAGACGGAGTGACGAGAGAAGCTTCTGGCCGCCGTGTGGTTGGAGAGCAATCGGACCCAGCGATTAATGCTGAGAAGAACCCCTACCATGACCAAGGGGACGCCCAGTTGCTGAGCATAGAGCGGAAGGATTGGATAGAGAAGCGAATCGCCGAACAGCGATAAGGCTGTGATCACAGATACGTTCAGTGCTGCTTTGTGGAGTCGGCTCACTCCGAATCGCCCCTTCATTATATCAGCTAGACACATACGTAAACTTCTAGTATGTTTCTGTGAATCCTTCCCATTCTGTGCGAATGCAAGAAACCAGCAGAAAACTCTGCTGGTCTACCATGCCCAAGACTCCCGGCACGGCTTATTGCTTAACAACCCGCTCTCTGTACTCTGAAGGAGAGTTGCCCGTTACCTGCTTGAACCGGTTGCTGAAATAGTAGGGGTCTTTGAAACCCACTTCCATGGCCACCTCGTAGATACGCTTATCGGTGTGCTTTAAGATCTCCTTCGCTTTGCTGATCCGGCAATTGGTCAAATACGTGGTGAACGTTTGTCCTGTACTCTTGGCAAAGAGAGAACTCAGATAGCTCGGAGACATGCGGTACCGCTTGGCCAAGGTCGAAAGGGACACATCGGTCACATAGTTCTCCTGCATGTAGTGGCATATGGCCTCAATTTTCTTGCGGTTCGTGTTGCCGTTATGATCAGAGATAGCTTTGCAGGCTCGAGCCAGAAAAACGGCGAAGAAACTCTCAAGCTCGGCGGCACTCTTCATGGCCGCAATGGTCTCGAGGGGGCGAAAATCGAGACCATAAATCTCATCGGCACAATAGCCCAGTTCGGCCAAGAGCCCGTAAGTAAGAAACAGCACACCTCCACTCACAACTCGAACCGCATCGAGATCCAGCCCCAGCCCGGTTATCTCCGCAAACAGCTTGCGCAGACTCACTCGGACTTGCCGATTGGTATCCGATTTGAGGTTTTCAAACAGCTCATGCTGGTGAAGTCGGCACAGCATCGAAGCAGAGCTAGCAGAGCAGTGCAGTGGAGATGACTGGCTTACCGTATCGCTTTTGGGTAGCTCATTTGAACCGGCCGCAGGCTCTCTCGCTACCTGGCGGCTGTCCTGGGATACAATCACGATCTTCTTCGGACGGTTCTTCTGTTCGAGTGCCTTAATCAGAGCAATATGACCTGCGTCCAGGGACTGCACATAGATGAGGACCACATCGACGAACTCCTGATCCCATAGGTCTAGAGCTTCCTGCGCACTGCTGACACGGGAGACTTCAATCAACCTTGACCACCACCTTTGGGAGGATTCGCTTCAACCGAATTCGGTGTTGTCAGAATTATTATACTTCTTTTCCAGCCTAGCATCAAGCAAAAGAGTAAAGATCCTTACACCAGAGGCGCCTCCGTCTTTGCGCTTCCTCACCTCTTGCTCCGTGCTATGTGCCTGAATATTCAAAACCTCAATGAACTTTTCCGCCATCGCCTGCTGTTTTCGTTTGGGGATGGTGCGGAATATGCCCATCTTACCTTGCAGTGCCAAGATGATGTTCTCACGGAGAGAAAGCTCTTCCACAACGCCTTCTTCCTTGCGGTTTTCGGAACAAAAACCCATACCTAAAGCAATGGCATGCCCGGGCGAGGCGATTCGCTTTCTTTGGCCTCGTATGCGTGTCTCTCCATGATCGGGCCGACTCCAAAAAGAAGCTTGACCATTTCGGTACGTCCCGATCGCAAGAGTCCTGCCACGCCCACATACATATAAATAGAGTTAATGTTGTCATCATGTAATCATTTGCGAATATTGTCCAAACAGGAACATTGGAAAGAGTCATTTTTTCTATTTTTCCGTTCATTACGCAGGGATGGCAACAAAAAAAGAACCCACTGAAAAGTGAGTTCTTTGGGGTTTTCTTTGGGGTCGGACCCCTTAATTATCAAACTCCCAGTCTAAGCCACCGCTAGGGACGTAGTTCCTTAGATAGCGGCTTCCCAAGGAGATCTCCTCCAGGACTTTGTCCTCCGTCTTGGTAGAGCCGGGAATGTATTCCAGCACTAAGATGGTCTGGGAGGCGGGTGCTAAGTACTTGGCCCAAGGCTGTTTGCGGTAGTTCTCATGGGACCACTTCAGAGCCTTGAGGACTTCCTCCATTTTGATTTCCCCAGCGGCATTGGCCTCTTCGGTGAAGCTCCAATGGCGGCTGGCATCCCTGGTGGTTTGTTGGAGATGGATCACTTCACAGGCTGCTCCAAAACGCCGCAGCCACTCTTCGTATTCAAGATCCTTACCTTGCAGTCCATAGTGTTCTCCCGCCATATGACCTACATCAACAGTTAAGTAGACGGGACAGCCCTGGTTGTCCTTGTTTACAGCAATCAAGTACTGATCGGACTGCTCCAAGGTCCAAGGGACCTCACTGGGTATATACATTTGTTCCACATAGATACCCTGGATACCCTTGTCCTTTCCCACCAGGGCCAGTTCTCGGAACGTGTCATAGAGACCCTCAATAGCCATCTGCTCCTTTTCGGGATTGCCAAGAATCTCCACAGGCAGCGCGTCCCAGTGCCCTCCAATTCGCGTTGTTCCCATGGCCAAGGCGATATCCATGACCTCCACGATCCAATCGCGCATCCTGGAGCGTACCGCGGGGTGACTGTGGGCTAGCCCATGAAAACGATGGGTGGCCATACCTGTATAGATGTCTACGATCTTGACTCCATACTTCTCCGCAGCTGCCTTGGTGCGCTGGGCTGTTTCGAGTTGGTAGTCTCTGTTACCGCTGAAAAAGGGATCCAAGACATCGCTGCAAAACTCATGATAGTCGTAACCTGTCTCCTTGGTCAGACGCATCCAATTGTCCGGTTCTTCCCAGCGTCTGGTCAGGAACGCTCCGTTAATTCCCAAATCTATCTTGACTTTCCTGCTCATTCCCTCACATCCTCATCCGTTGTTGTAAGCAAGCTAGCGCATCTCCTGGCCGCCGGTGACATTGATGGCTTGGCCTGTCATATAGCTCGCTTCTGAACTGGCCAGAAACACAAGAACATTGGCAACATCCTCATAGTGACAGCCTCTCCCCAAGGGCACCTTGCCCATGTACTTTTGGCGAACTTCCTCCACAGTGATCCCTTGATTCCTAGCATATTGCTCAAAGAGCTGGTCTTGCCACAAAGGAGAATCCAGGAGATTACCAGGACAGATGGCGTTTACCCGAATGCCGTACTCGGCAAGCTCCAGGGCCAGGCTTTGAGTCAAACCGATACCCCCGAACTTGGCGGCGGCATAGGCAGAATTCCTAAAAGAGCCCAGCTTCCCCGTTTTACTGTTGATCTGAATGATCACCCCAGACTTCTGCTTGATCATCACTCGAGCGGCAGCCCGGGAACAGAGGAAATAGCCAAGCAGGTTCACATCAATCACTTTCCGCCAACTGTTATACTCGAAATCTTCAATGGGACCAGAGATGACAATTCCGGCATTGGCCACGAAGAGATCGATTCGACCATATTCTCTGAGCGCCTGGTCCACCATGGCTTCGACCATCTCTTCCTTGGTCACATCCACGTGGGCGGCAATGGCTTCAGGAAGCTTGGCGGCTACCTCCGTTGCTTTCTCCAAGTTAAGGTCAGCCACAACAAGCTTGCAGCCTTCCTGGGCTAGGCGTTCCGCCAAAGCCGCACCCAACCCCTGTGCGGCGCCAGTCACGATGGCTACTTGGCCCTCCAAACGTCTATACATTGTCTTGTCCTGCAAGATCGCACACCCCCATCTCGTCTAAACTTCGGCCAGCTGGGATGCGAGCAGCTCATCCTCGGCCTCTTTCGTCCAATAACCATCAGGGCTCAGTTTGGCAGCAACATTGGGCAGATGTTGCTCCAAATCAGGCAAGGCAATCAAAGGCAAGTCAGGAAGATGCGGCCAAACCACAATCTTCCCGGGAAAGCTTCCCTCTTGCACGGCCCGCAATCCTTCGGCCGCAGCGTTTAGCCCCGAAATGGCCGCGACCGATCGATCCGTTCGCAGCCGTTTCTGCTGGATCTGCTCCAATGTATAGCGGAGATCGGCCAAAGAAGAACCACTGCTGCCAATCCAGCGATGCCCGGATAAATAGACTTGGCTCAGATCCAAATCAGCCATGGTACCTCGCGGTACGCCAGCAAAGATATTGAGGATACCATCATCCTTCAGCCACCTGGCGCCGTCCACCACTGCCGGCGGAGAAGGCGCCATCACCACCACGTCATCAAAGAGCTCGCCGGCTAATACATCCTTCAGCCTTCTGGTCATCTCCTCGTTTCCCAGCTCGCGAGGGTTAAGACCAACGAGCCTGGCACCCCGGGCAGTGGCAGCGGGTCCAAAGCGAATCTCTAACTCCTCGAGCCGCTGCTGATTGTTTTCCGTAACCACAATCAGCTTTGGTCCCTTGGGATCCTCCGCGGCGATTTGGGTATGCATCTGCCCCATGGGTCCGCCAGCCCCTATCATCCAAACACTGCCGCCTGGAGTCAATTCCGCCGACCGCCTCTGCGCGTAAGCATGGGCAAGGGATATGGTCTGACCGCCCAGATAGACATGTCCATCATAATGAATTCGTCCAATATCGATGGCCACATCTCTGGCTATGGGAGTCTCTGCCAGAAACACCATGGCTCCCCGCTTTGCCAGCACTTTGACGGCGTCTTCCACCAGCTCCGCTTGTGGTGTACCGAAAAATACGATATCGTCAAAGCCCTGACCTTTGGTATGGGCCTGACTGAGTTTATCCATACTCAGATCAAGGTTGCCCAGAACCGCTCGCTCCCCCAGCTCTTGCTGAAGCTGCTGGAGAAACTCACCTTGGGCACCTAAGATGATCACTTGCTGAGGCAGGCCGTCCAGGGCAAAGGCCCCTTCGAGGGTGTACTTGCTGCGAGCTTGATCAGTGACGACAAACAAAGCATTCCCGCCCGGTTGCAGCGTCTCCCGTCTGGTGATTCGATAGGCCGCAACAACGCAGGCCCAAGGTTCACTTAGGGCGACCTCCGCATAACCATCCTCATCCCTGAGGGGCAAAATATAGCTGCCTTCATCGCCGCATAGAATCTCTGGACCGAGTACCGTGTACTGTTGGAGAGCACCTGGCAGAACATAGCCAAAGGCCATAGATTCACCCTGATAGAACACATCGGCTTGGATCAAGTACCTCTCACCGATCTTGTACTGATCTTGCAGATCCCTACCTACTCGGACCACGGTCATCGTGGCTTCGTGCCCTGGGACAACTGGATCGCTTGGCAGATCTCGACCGAAAATGCGGGGGTGTTGATTCCCCTGGGTAATCAGCTTGATATCGCTAAAACAAAGCCCAACAGAGTCAACCCGAACCAAAAGCTGATCATCACGGATCTGCGGAAGAGTCAGTTCAACGGGACGTCCCTTCTTCCCCAGATTCTCTAACCCTTGACCATAAAGGGGCCAGCTCATATTGACACCTGAAGGACTGTGTACTGCATTTTTGTAATCCGATAAGACCATGTTCTCACCCATTATCGCCATCTCCCTTCATGCTCTACTCCCTATCCATCGCCGAAAATTGCCTTTTCGCGTTCTTTCTCATCGAGCCGGGTACTAATGCGCCGTACATTGTCCTCAGAAAGGTAATTGGCCCCACCGAGTAAGGTGGCACCAACTAAGATGTGAGCAGTCTTATGCCACATCTGGGTGGTCGCCTGCACCTGGGCCGCTGTCTTGCCTAAGGCTACTAAGCCGTGGTTTTGCATTAGGATGCTCTTAGGGGCCACTTTCCACTTCTTCATGTATTCTTCGCAGCCCTCCATGATCTTTCGAGCCAGGATGTGACCTGGATCCTCGTAATGTATAAACACGGGCTCTGGTCCGCAACAGACGATTTCATCGGGAAAGAGTCTGCCCCGCACCAACTCCTGGGCCCGCGTGGAACAAAGGATCATATTGACCATGGTGGGATGGGTATGGGCCACAAAGTTCACCTGGGGGAGACTGAGCAAGTAGGCGTGGAACATCGTCTCCACGGAAGGCTTTCTTCCTGACGAATCAGCTACGGCATCCAGGAGGCCCGCTGCAATCTCCTCATCACTGAGGCTGTCCTGATCTAACATGGCCAGGATTTTCTTACGATCCACGGGCACAAATGATTCCTCCGTTGCGCCCAAAAGCTGTGTACCACTGACTTTGACATAGAACCGATCCGCATCCATCTTGGCCGAAGTGTTTCCCTCGCCAAGAATGGCAAATTCACCGGTTTCACCCAAGCGGTTGGACAGCTCGATCAGATCTTGCAGACTTTTTTGAGCCAATGCGCTTTGCACGTCTTTCACTCCTAACGATCAAGTACTCTATTGATCTAGCGCCAGAAATCTCCTGCGGGCTTCTTTGCCCTCGGGGGAGAGCTCCTGCGGTTGGTAACTACGAACATCAAAGGACTTCCGAACCACCTGACGCAAATGTCTTCGATCTCGAACTGCACCGAGGGCCATGGCCTGCACCAGAATATTTCCAATCGCGGTAGCTTCTACCGGACCGGCTACCACAGTCTGCCCAGTGACGTCAGCTGTGAGCTGCATCAAGAACGCGTTTTGCGTTCCGCCGCCCACAACATGGATACAGTCATAGGAAACACCCGTCAGCCCTTGAATCCCTTCCATCACCCACCAATATTTCAGGGCTAAGGATTCTAAAATACAGCGGACATAATCGCCCACGGACTCCGGAACCGGTTGCTCCGTACGCCTTGCATACTCGGCTATGGCCGTGGGCATATCATGGGGATTTAGGAAGAGTGGGTCGTCAGGGTTGAGCAATGTACGCCAGGGCTTGGCCTTGGCTCCTAGAGCTGCTAGCTCCGCATAATCATAGTCTTGCCCGTCTCGAGCCCACGATCGGCGGCACTGCTGCAGCAGCCAGAGCCCCATGACGTTTTTCAGGAAACGAATGGAATCTTCTACTCCAACCTCGTTAGAGAAATTCAGCTGCTGCGCCTCGGGTGAAAGAACGGGATGATCAAGCTCTGTCCCCACCAAGGACCAAGTACCACAACTAATATAGATGAAATCGTCTTTGTCCGTGGGTACCGCAGCCACAGCCGAAGCAGTGTCGTGACCGCCGGCGGCAATCACCTCGGCCTGAGGTAAAATCCCATCGGGGAAAGCAACAAGCTCGCCTAAGACGGTACCAGGCCGAACCAAATTCTTAAAGAGTCTGGCGGGTAAATCCAGACGATCCACGAGTTCAAACGCCCAGTTGCGGGCGTTGGGATCATACAACTGTGAGGTAGAAGCAATGGTAGCATCATTTGCTTTTACGCCACTGAGAAAATAGCTGAACAAGCCGGGCATAAACAACAAATCCTCAGCCGCTCCAAGCTTTCCTGGGTTTTCCTCCCTTTCGGCCGTTAATTGGCAGGAGGTGTTGATCGGCATGATCTGAATCCCAGTTCGGGCATAAATTTCCGCCTCATTCACCCGCTCAAAAACGATAGGCAGGATCGCATCTGTACGGTGATCACGATAACTGATTGGATTGGCCATGAGATTTCCATGGGGATCGAGAAGACCATAATCAACGCCCCAGGTGTCTACGGCCACTCCCCTCAGATCAGGCGCCCCCAAGGAGAGTTGGCGCAATCCCTGTTTGATATGGTCAAAGAGATTAAGGATATCCCAGTACAAGTAGTTGCCGAGAAAAACCGATTGGTTGCGAAAGCGATGAATCTCACGAATGGACAGGCGTTCCTGATCAAGGTATCCAGAGATAACCCGTCCGCTCTCCGCACCTAGATCCACAGCTGCTAACTTAAGCTTAGCGCACATTAGCATACCTCCCCTAGTTGATCATTTGGTCCGTGCCAAGCGAAGCTCCCGATCTGAACTCTTTAAATAGGCCTCAAGGGGATTAGGGTCAAGGCCTGCCCTTTGGCGAGCTTCAGCTAGAAGGGGGCGAACGTCAGTTTGATACGCTGCATTCAAAATCTCTTCTGCGGCGATAATATCCTGCTTGACCTGCGCTTCTTCTAAGGCCTGATAATCGACGATCAAGGCTTTTGCATAGGCGATCTGAATGTTTTGAACGGATTGGATCATGCCGTCCACTTTGGGTTTATCGAAGTGGGCCTGATCAATCATATAGATTACATCATTGCTGATTTCTGGATCACGTTCCGCCTTAACCAGCTCGCAGAAAATGAGAAACAGCTCATGGGGATTGGCCGATCCCGTCGTCAAGTCGTCGTCGGCATATTTCTTGGAGTTGAAATGGAACCCGCCGAGCATTTCTAGGTCAAGCAGCCAAGCGACGATCTGCTCAATATTCGTGCCCAAAGCGTGGTGCCCTAAATCAACTAGGGTTTGGGCACGTTCCCCGAGGGATTGGGCTAGAAGCGTTGCCATTCCCCAGTCGCCGATATCGGTGTGATAGAAGGCGGGCTCAAACATTTTGTACTCGATTAGAATCCGCTCATCAGCTCGTAGTTCTTTGTAGACGCTGCGTAAGGATTCTAACAGATTTCTCTTTCGGCGGCGAAAATCGCTCTGACCCGGGTAGTTTGTTCCGTCAGCCAGCCACAGCGAAAGAACCTTAGAGTCGGTGTCTCGCATAATCTGAACGCATTCCAGAAGATGCTCCACAGCCTGGGCCCTAACTGCAGGATCGTAGTTGGTAACCGAACCTTGCATGTATTCATTCATCTGAAAAAGGTTGGGGTTAATGGCTCCAATACGAATACCCCGGGATTGGGCATATTCTTTGAGGCCTTTCCAGTCGTCCGTTTTGTCCCAGGGAATATGTAAGGCTACCGATGGCGCCACCCCTGTATACTTGTGAACTACCGCGGCATCATCGATTTTTTCTTCCAAGGTGCGAGCGGCAGTGGGATCATCAGGGACAAAGAATCTGGTGCCGCCTGAGGCGTACCCCCAGGAAGGGGTCTCAATCTCCTGCTCCATTAACGCATTGATGATCTGCTCCTTCAAATCACTGTTATGCTTTAACACCATTATCTCTCCTTTCTACTTTTAATTATAACATTTTTACAAACTAAGGGCTAGTTTGTGAAGATTAGGTCACCTACCCGCTGACCTTAGGAACATTCTGCAAGAGCCCTGCGGTATTAAAGACGGGTTCAAGGATGACATTATCATAGACTCTGTAGTCCTTACCATGAATCTTCTTAATGATCGTGGTGGCTGCAATCTCCCCGATCTTCTCCGCAGGCTGCACCATTGACGGTATTTTGATATCAATCAGTCCTGTATGATCCACTGCGTCAAAACACACTACATAGAGATCATCAGGAACCCGAAGGCCCTTTTGCAGAGCCGCCTTGATGGCGCCATAGGCCATGAAGTTATTACTAGCCAAGAGGGCCTTAGGCCTTCTTTCCAACTCCAGCATGGAGTTCATCAAAGCATAGCCGCTTTCTAACCTAAAATCACCGATTCCTACGAAATCTTCGTTCACTGGGATTCCGTACTGTTCCATGGCCCTTTTCCAACCCGTTAAGCGCTCTACCGCGGAGGTTTCATGGAGGCTGCCGGTGAGAATCGCCACATCCTTGTAGCCCAGATCAAGGAGATGCTTGGTGAGGACGTAAGAAGATTTGCTGTTATCTATCGTCACGAAGTCGTAGTTGGCATCCACCTTGGGCAGGTTATCCACAAATACAACGGGAATGTCCATGTTAATCAGTTCTCTAAAGTAGTCAGGGTCTTTGCATACCGTAGCAAGTATCATGCCGTCCACTTGCTTTTGCATTAACAGCCGAACAAACTCCTGTTCCATTTGTTCATCGTATTCGCTGTTGCAGAGCATAACCAAGTAGTCATCTTGCTTCGCAATCATTCCCGCCCCTTTGGTCAGCAGCGTAAAGAAATTGTTGGATAAATCAGGCACCACAATACCGATGGTCATACTACTTCTACTTCGCAGACTTCTAGCGATGGCATTGGGCTGGTAGTTCAGTTCCTTAATGGCATCCAACACTCGCTGACGAGTCTTGGCGCTCACTCTGTCTTTCCCGTTGACCACGCGGGAAACCGTAGAGACAGATAGGCCCACATGTTTTGCGATGTCCACTAGCTTTACAGTCATCTTCCTTTTCCCCTTTTTGCCGTAACATTTCTATGCATTCGCCTTTTCCATCAGGGCTGGAAAATGGGCAGGCGCATCGTCAAACGCCTGCCCAGATGGGAACCATGGCAATATCAGGCGATACCTTAAAGGTAGGATGGCTCCCTTACTTGATCTTCTGTTTCAAATCCTCAACACAGAGCTCAATCATCTTCTCTCCCGTTTCCTGGGAAGAGTCCACCGCATCCTGGATGAACCACTCGTCGCTGTCGGCCATGCGGCTCAAATCCACAGTCTCGGGATAGAGAGCGCTCAATATGGAACACTCCCACTTCCCTGCGTGATCGTAGCCAGTCTTCTCTTGGACCTCTTTACTCATGACAGGCAAAACAGTAATCCAATCCCAGGGATTGTCCCCTCCATCCAATTCCTCATAGAAGGAGCGGTTTTCATTCTGGCCCCACCAACCTATGCCCCTGGTTTCCTCGAGGAACTTGAAGGTCAGCTTCTTGGCTGCCTTCATGCAGCTCAGGGTCATGGGCAGTAGATTCTCCTGTTCATACTGATGGTGAATGAGCACGTAGATATTGCGCCATCCGCCATATAGGAAGGAGCGGAGGATGTGATAGATGTTTTCTTCGAAGACATCAACATCCACATGAACCGTTCCGGCCTCATCTCCCGCCACCGCATAGCTAGAAGGACCATACCAAACAGGAGGGGCCATGATCAGCTCTCTTTCTAGGCTGAGCCTCTCCAGGACTCCCATGGCTATAAAGGTGTCACAGCCAAAGGCGCAGTGAGGTCCGTGGTACTCGATGGTACCGACGGGAATCACCAAGGGAGTCCTTTCCTTTTTCGCTTTTTCAATTTCTCTTGGGAAGATATACTCTAGTCTCATTGTAAACCAGCTTTCAACTAAAACTCTAATTCATAAATCTTTCCGATAGGATTGCAGAGAGCCTCACAACCATCGTCGGTCACGACGATACCCTTCTCCCACCGGAGTCCAAAATCAGCGGTGGCCACAAAACTGTCAACTTGGAAGGTCATATTGCGCTCCAACTTGTAAGGGGAGTTCGTCTCCATCCAAGGGGCCTCCACTTCAATCATGCCGGTGCCGTGGCAAGGACCATAGACGAAATTGTCTTTGTAACCATTGGTGACAAAGAGGTCATAGTACCCCCGAGCGATATCCTTGGCCGGTACGCCCGCTTTGATCTGTTTCTCTGTCCAGTTATGGGCCTCTAGGCCGAACTCGACGAGCTCACGTTTTAGACCGGTCAGGGGCCCCATAGAAATAGGCATTCCAATACTTGGGGAGTATCCGTCGACTTTGGCCGAGAGGTTCAATTGTACCAGATCGCCCTTCTCAATCACTTTATGGGAGGAGCGAGAAATGGCATGACTCGTAGATTTCTCACTAAAGACATACATGGGTAACCCTTCATACTCAGCACCGTTCTCATAGATCACCCTTTGAGCAATTCCGACCATTTGCAGTTCGGTGGCGCCAGGGTGGATGTTCTTGATCACTTCGTCAATGGCTAGCTCGGTAATGCGGAAACCTTCACGCATGCAAGCCAACTCGTTTTCCGACTTAATGCTGCGCAGAGTGACCATAATGTCCTTCACTTCAATGATTTCTGCATTGGGATATTCGTCTCTCAGACTTTCCATCATGACTGCATTGGTGTCCAAGAAGCTGGAGATTCCGATGCGAATTCTGTCTCCCTTTACACCCAAATCGTTGAAAGCCTCTTTGTAAGAGCTTGCTTTAAACTCAGGATAAGATGGGTCTGCAGACTCGCGGTACGCCAACAAGGGGTAAATCTTGTCAATCTTGCCAACGTCGGCTGCGAACACGATGCTTTCGGGTCCAACCAAGAGCCCAGCATCACCCGCGGGTGTAATGGCCACTCCTGCCCGTTCAAATACGGGCCAGAAGCCGCTAAAGTAACGGGCATTGGCATAGTCAGCCTCACCAGAGTTGGCAAGAAATACGTCCAGCTTTCTGTCGCGAATCAGGGCAGCAGCCCTTTTTATTCTCTCCTTATACTCACTGTCTGGAATTCTGATTCTACTCATAATTTCCCTCCGTCTGATTGTTATTTATTATGAAATAGCAGGCCTGCTACCTCGATAATCCTCGAGCATTACGCCTTGATGGCCTCAATCTTCTCTCGCATAGCCAAAGCCTGTTTGGGATCGAGTATCCCTAAGCGCATATTGAACTCCACACTCTGCTTGGCCGGCAGAATTTCCACATTGGCCAACGCCTTTTCCCGGGTATAGCCTCGAGAACCAGAAGTGGCTGGCAAGACCAAACCCATGGCGTCTTCATCCTTCGTCCTGCAAATCCACCGAACTCCGTACTTCAACTGCGAAGGTTTATGTGACACATAGTCGGCATAGCCGTCGGGATGTACTTGCATGCTGTGGGCATCGCCGTGCTCATCCTCTTTGTACTTAATGAAGAACACAATTTCGGGATCGTAAGGCAGCTTCGGATCCACTTTGTGATGCAGGTCTGGTTTGGTTTTCAGCTGCTCCATGTAATCTACGAGCTCATTCATATCCGAACCGGCCTTCATATGGCTAGGTATGTTGTCATAGACCATGACGTGCTCAGGATCATAGTCCGTGGAGTAGACGAGTTCGCTGTGGTCCACAGGCTTGAAATTGATATGTGCCATGTACATGAGCTCAACATCTGTACCCTTGAGGTTTTCTATCACCATGGAAACATCAAGAATCGATGAGCTCTCATAAATCGTAATCTGTGGTCTGGCTATATAATTGCTGTTAAATGCCTCGCGGTGATGATAACGGCCTCCAAGTGCCATGAACTTGCCGTTTTTGTCCTCACCTACGGTAAGATAAGCTTCTTCGTAACGGGCATTGGGCAATTCTCCGTGCAGAGGATGATCATCCGACTCCGAGGGAACGCCCATGGCTGTGGCACCGCAATGGAGCAGAAATCCTCCGTAGTTCTCCAGGTAGTTGCTGGTCTTAACGGGTTTGTCGAACATAGAGTCCATACTGAGTTCTCTTCCCAGCAAGTTGCAGCGCCAGATTTGCTGTCCTTGGTAAGGCAAGGTCTCTATGTACCCAAGAGCGTTTTCGATCCTTAATCCATGAACCCCGGAATCATACAGATAAATGAATGCTTTAAGATGGCCAGACTCAGCGATGAGTTTCTCTTTCTCTGAGAAGAACGTCCTGTCTAGATTGATGCGAGTTAAGTACGACAATTCCTCACCTCCATATCTAGGCTTGGGACTAAGGGGTGTTTCCCCTTAGTCCTGAGCCAATGATGTCAGTATCTTTATCAGTCGTAAAGAAGCGGTGCGATGTGATCTGCATCCATATTCGATGCATCATACCAGTAGCAGCCTGTGTCAATAAAGGAGTCTACTTGTTCGCCGTTAAGGAGCTTTACTGCAGCTTCAACGGTTTTGTAGCCCATTCCTACGGGATCTTGGGTAATGGCGCCAACGATCTCACCAGTGCGGATGCCATCCTTCATGGCTGCGGAAGAGTCAAAACCAACAAGCATAATGTCGCGGATCTTGCCAACTTCTCTCAGTCCAATGTAAGCCCCAACACATGAGCCCTCATTCGAGGTGTAGATCAAGTCGATGTCAGCATGTGCCAAAGTCATGGTCTTAGCAATCTCAGCGGACCGGAGGTGGTCACCTTCGCCGTACTGAATGTCAACAATTTGAATGCCAGGAAACTCTGCGATTTTCTCTTGGAAACCTATAACTCGTTGGACTGCGTCAATGGTTGTCTGGGAGTGACCGATAATTCCTATTTTACCTTCATTGTTCAAGAGTCTAGCTGCGTTTTCAGCGGCCAGGCGTCCAGCTTCTACGCTGTCGGTAGAAACCTTCGCATCCGATTCGGCGTCGCCTACACCTGCATCAAATCCAACGACTACGATACCTTCGGCCTTAGCTTCTTGCAGAATGCCGGCGACAGATTCGGTATCGATTGCGGCCATGGCTATGGCCTGAGGTTTATTGGCTAGAGCTGTCTTCAGCATATCAACCTGTCTGTCCACCATGGTTTCATCTTCGGGACCTTCAAATGTGATTCTCACTCCAAACTCTTCTGCAGCTTGTTCGGCACCCATTCTCACAGCCTGCCAGAACTGATGACCATACCCAAGGGCAATCATGGCGATGTAAGGCTTCTCATCATTAGCCATGACCGGTACTGCAACCAACCCTGTGAGTAAAGCGACGACCAACACAAACACCAATACATTTCTCTTCATCCTTTTTCCCCCTTGATTTTTTTATCTTTAAACCAATCCCACAGCATGGGATGGGCTAAAGCCAACGTAGTTTACCGCTTCTTTCGCATCTGATCGAAGTACACCGCAAAGGCCAGTACGATTCCGACAAACGCGGACTGCAGCTCCGTGGGTACTGACATGATCCGCAGGCCATTCGTCAAGGAACTGATGATGAGGGCGCCGATGATGGTTCCAGGTATGCTCCCCTCGCCGCCGCTCAGAGAACTCCCCCCGATGACTGCTGCGGCGATAGCCTCCAGTTCATAACCCACACCGAGCTGAGGTTGGGCAGAGCCCAATCTCGACGACATGATCAGTCCGCCAACTCCGGCGAATAAACCGCCTAGAGCATAGATCCCGATTTTCCAGCGATCGACGTTAACCCCTGACAGCCGGGCTGCCTCTTCATTCGAGCCGATGGCCAAAGAATATCGCCCGATCAACGTTTTGGAGAACAAGATGTAGGCTATGATCGTGACCGCGATTAGAATAACAATGGCATTGTGGAAACCGCTGATTCCTAAGAAAGAGCCGGTAGCGATTCTCTGATAGACAGGTTCCGATGTGAAATAGATGGGCCGCATATTAGAAACCACTAGGGACAGGCCTTTTGTGATCATTTGCATGGCCATGGTGGCGATAAAGGGAGGTAAGAACATCTTGGTTACTCCTATACCGCTCACTGCACCGCAAAAGCCGCCGACTAGAATACCGAAGAGAATGGCTGCGGGAAGTGGAAATCCCCATCTCGTTAAGGCCACACCGCTCATGACGCTGGAAAAGGTCATTACCGCACCCACCGAAATGTCAATCCCCCCTGTAAAGATAACAAAGGAGACCCCTAGGGCCAACATTCCATTGACACAAGTCGCCAGCAAAATCGTCATGATGTTGCCGTAACTCAGATAGTTGGGATTCATGATGTAGAAAAAGACGACTAATAGGACTAGAACTGCAATGATAATGAGTTTGTGCGAAAACTCGGTGCCCGTCAATCTCTTACCTAAAGTCTTTGTCTGTGTCATCCTACCTGACCTCCAGCTGCGTGATTTCTTTTTACCGCAAAGTTCATAATTCTGTTTTGGTCAATCTCGTCGCCCACAAGCTCGCCAGTGATTCTTCCTTCGCACATAACTAGGACCCTATGGGAGACACGAAGTATTTCGGGCAGTTCGGAAGAAATCATAATGATGGCCTTGCCCTGTTCCGCCAGCTCATTGAGGAGCTTATAAATCTCATTTTTGGCACCGATGTCAATACCCTTGGTGGGTTCATCAAAAATAATCACATCGCAGTTCCTCGTTAGCCACTTCGCCAATACGACTTTTTGCTGATTGCCTCCGGATAAAAACTTGACTTTCTGGCGTATGGACGGTGTACGGATATCCAAGACACCTCTCTGCTTCTCCGAATTTGCAGCCGACTTGGCGAACTGAATAAAACCGAAAGACGAAAACTTGGACATAGAGGCCATGGGAATGTTCTCATCGACCGTCATCCCCAGCGCCAAACCGAGTTCTCTACGATCTTCAGGCAGGTAAGCGATCCCTGCCCTGATGGCATCCCGTGGACCCTTAATGGTCACTTTCTTACCGCCCACGTAAATGTCTCCCGAAGTGTAACCGTCGCCGGCGAAAATTGCCCGTGCAGTTTCGGTCCTTCCCGCTCCAACCAGACCGGCAAAGCCCAGGATTTCGCCCCTCCTGACATGAAAGGATACGTCCTGCACCATCCGGCCGGCATTCAGATTCTCGACCTTCAATGCTAACTCGGCGCCTGTATCCTCAAAAGGTGACTGTTTGGTCTCAAACACTTCCCGTCCTACCATCATTTGAATGATTGCATCGAGGGATGCTTCCTCCGTATTCAAAGTGGCCACAAACTGACCGTCTCGCATCACCGTGATCCTGTCACTGATCAGCTTCAATTCCTCAAGCTTATGGGAGATATAGACGATGGCTCGGCCATCCTCTTTCAACGCGCGGACCACCCTGAACAAATCTTCAACCTCGCCACTGGTCAGGGATGCTGTTGGTTCATCCATAATCAGGATTTTCGAATCATAGGTAAGGGCCTTTACGATCTCGACCAATTGGCGCTGGGCTACAGTTAGTCGCCCCACTTTGGCACGGGGATCAACGTCCAAATTCAATCTGGCATACATCTGTACTGTTTCTTCTTCTTGCCGCTTCGAATCCAGGATGATTCTGGACTTCTTTTTTGCTTCTCGCCCGAAGAAGATGTTTTCTGCCACTGTAAGATGGTTCATAAGATTCAGTTCCTGGTGGATCATCACGATGCCCAGGGCCTGAGCATCTCTAACATTGGTGATGTTCACTTCTTCATTGTTGAGTATGATCGACCCTGAGTCTTTCGTATAGACACCGGAGAGAATCTTCATCAGAGTGGACTTCCCTGCTCCGTTCTCACCTACCAAGGCATGGACCTCCCCGGCCCTTACGCCGTAAGACACGTTGTCGACGGCCCTTACCCCAGGGAAGCTTTTGCATATGTCTTTCATCTGTATGAGTTCGTTGCCCATGGACACCATCCCTTATTTTCGTCACTCGTGCTAAGAGACATATTATCGAGCACATAACGTGCCGCTAATGATCTGGACATATCCCAAGCATACTGCCCGCTTTTACTAACATGCGTTTTGTAATAACGTTATTACACCAAGTTTGTAATAAGTATATGTGATTTCCACCCTAAAATCAACCACTTTTTCGCTTTTTTTACTGAAATAGGCGTATTTTTGTTGCAGAATGGTTAAAACCCCGACTGTAACTGTGCCTTAGGTAAAATTGAGCAGAGCAATTATGGCCAAAAAAGCAGATTTGCCGCCTGTACCTGAAATTGACGGCATGGTCATGCAGAGCATAAAATGGACAATTATGCCATGGACTGGTACTTTTAGGAGACTATTCAACAAACTTTGTCCTCAAAGCTGGCACAGGCGTCTGTTAGTAATAACGTTATTATTTTGAGTTAGGTATCTCTGTGCGTGGCACTTCAGAGCGTGAGACCAGCTGCCCTATCTGGCATACTGGCTTGAGTTTTCCCGATTTGATATCATGGTGGTGACAAGTGCTGTAAATGGGAGGTAGAAAGATGTCAACATCGGTCAAACGAGCAGGCAAGAGAACATGGTACATTCCCGACGCCTATAACCCCTCTTCGGGGCAAGGGGAAAAGTGGGAAAGCCATGATTGCGTATCTGTCTTAAATGTAGGGGATCAAGAGGCAAACATTCGGTTTTCATTTTTCTTCGAAGATGGCAAGCCTAAGGAGAATGTTCTTGTTACTGTGCCAGGACGGCAATGTAAACATGTGCAGATGAATCGACCGGAGCTCTTAGGCGGCTATGTTGTACCCCGCGACGTCCCCTACGCCATCATGGTGGAAAGTGACGTACAAATTATTGTTCAATACTCCCGTATGGATGTAACCCAGCCAAATATGACCCTGATGACTGCGATTCCCTACTGTGAGTAGTCCTGAAAATGGGAAAGGTGCCCTGGTGAGGACACCTTTCTTGTCTGGATATGGTCTAAATTTGGATGAGGCCGGCTTGTGTAAAGCTCAAAGGTTTCGGCCCGTCCTTGGTTACATGATAGCCGTCTTCCACGCGGAAACCGCCAAACGGTGTCAGGAAGCATGGTATATCCACGGACACGATCATGTCAGCTTGGATCTGCACGTCACTGGCTGCATGGAATATGGGCGGTTCAAACTCTACCAGACCGACGGTGTGAACACCCACATAGGCGAAGTACTTCTCGAGACCCTTTGTAGCCATGACTTCCCGAGCCTTCTGTTCAACTTCTCGTCCGATTGCACCCGGCTTTAACGCCTTGAGAACGGCATTTTGGGCTTCAACAGCAAGGTCCACCGCTTCTGCCAGCTCGGGACTTGGCCGGCCGACACTAATGGGTCGGCCTACCGCGCCGTGATATCCTTGATAACGAGGGATCACCGTTACACCCAAGGTATCTCCGCGCTCCACCTTGCGATGCGTTGCCCTCACTACGATGGGACGTGCATTTGGCCCTGCGCCAACAATGGTATCAATTCCTGTTCCCTCTGTTCCCATCAGGCGCATAGCATGCTCCGCTGCAGCGGCAATCTCAAATTCTGCTACGCCAACGCCTGCAGCTTCCACCGCCGCTTGAAATCCCACTTCGGCGACTTCAAATACATACTTAATTACCTCCAACTCACTGGCGCTTTTTACTGCCCGATACTTATACATGATCGGATCGACGGAACTCAGCTCATAGTGCTCAGCGAGTAAGGAATAAAGCGCTACATCCATCAGCTCCTGTCCAATAATACCCACCCTTTTTACTTTATGACCCAAGGCAGGGGTCATTTTGGAGATGATCTCCGGGAAATTGCTCATCTTGGCGAAGGGGTGATCTTGTTCTGGATGCTTGAACTCCTCGGCAATGACGATCTTGTCTATTTTCGCGGTGAGCTGGGCCAATGCTTCAGCTTCGGGACCGGTAACGAGCACAGATTCACCCTGCGCGGGTATCAAACAACAGGACGACTCGAAATGCGTGGCGAAATCTGTCACGTAACGTACATGGGCTGGACCTGCGGTGGCCCTGTCGTTCGAGAATATAACCAGTAGGTCCAGACCCGCTGCACGGGCTTCTTGCTGCAGGTTTCTCCTGCGCAGAGCGAACTCCTCAACAGGGATAACTGGAAACTTGGACATCGTATCTCCTCCTTTGTCTCTTAGAACTCTCTCACCTCTTAGGCCGTCTTACCTTGCTTACCGGACAGTCGATCCAGCAGCTGCGGCAGTAAGATGGCAATGATCAGCATCAGCCCGATAACAACCGTCATCATCTGTCCTGGGATGTTCAACAGACTCATCCCGAATCTTGATGCGCCAATCAAGAACAAGGCCAGCACCACACCGATCATGGAACCTCGGCCGCCCTTGATACTAACGCCGCCTAACACAACTGCGGTAATGATTTCAAGTTCATAGTTCAAAGCAATGTTGGGCCTAGTGCTGTAAATCCTTGACGTGAGCAGAACTGCGGCCAAACCCGCTAGTAAGCCATTTACCGTAAACAGGATCACCTTGATGCGATCCACAGGAAGTCCCGAATACCTGCAAGCGTCTTCATTATTACCTATGGCGTAGACCGAACGGCCAAACGTGGTCTTGTGGAGGATGAACCCAAAAATGACGGCCAAGGCAATGAAGATCACGAACTGGTTGGGGATATTCGTGCCCGGAAAATAACCCTGTCCGAGAGTGGCAAATTCGTAAGGATAGCCAGTAATGGCTTGATTGCCCAAGAGCACATAGGCAATGCCTCGATACAGAGAAAATGTCGCCAGGGTGGCCACCATCGCCGGAAGCTTGACTCGGGTGATAATCAGGCCGTTAAACAGACCGCCGGCCATACCCACCAGAAGGCAAAGCAAGGCCGATGGCCAGATGCCGATCCCGGACCGAAACGCAATTCCCATAACAGCTGCGGACATCGCCATATTGGAAGCCACGGAAAGATCCATGTTTCCCGAAATGATGATAAAGGCCATGCACACAGCTATAACGCCTTTTTCGGTAAAGTGGACTGTAGAATCCAGGAGGTTGCGGAGGTTGAGGAAGTATGGAGATAAGTTGGACATCAAGATGAACACGCCAACAAGCAGAATCAGTAAAATGAACTCCCAATGCCTAAGTAGCTTTCTCATAATTGCTCCTCCCGTACTACCTTTGTCCCTTGCCTCCGCCTGACGATTCCATCCATCGAAACAGCTACCAGAATGACAATACCCTGAATGGCCAGTTTCCAAAAGGGATTCGTTTGCGTCACATTTAAGGCATTTTCAATGATCGAGATTAACAGAGCCCCAAGTAAGACTCCAGTCACTTGACCCGTTCCGCCGGCTACACTGACTCCCCCTAAAACGATGGCTGTCACTGTGGAGAACTCAAAACCCGTAGCTGTATCGGGCTGGGCTGAAGCAAAGCGAGAGACCCAGAGGACACCGCAGAGACCATATAACAGGCCTGTGACCGAATAGACAATACGGTTAATCTTATCTGTGTTAATTCCCGCCACCTTAGCCGCCTCGAGATTACCGCCTACGGCGTACACTTCTCTTCCGGTTTTGGAATGGGAAAGGAAGAAATAGAAAATGAGATAGAACAGACCCGCAATAAACAGAAGATTGGGGATTCCTAAAATCGTGCCTCTAGCCAGATGGATAAAGCTGCTCGGCATCTCATGGGCGCTAACCCATTGACCGTCACTGGCCAGGAAAATCAAACCTCGGTAAATGGACATGGTGCCTAAAGTGGCGATGATCGGGGGGATCTTGCCGTTCACGACAAGCACCCCATTGATGCTGCCCAGTCCAAGTCCGATCAATCCACCCAGCAGCAGCGCCAAATATGGATTTAGAGCTATACCCGCCTTATAAATCAGCCCCACAAGCATGCCGGAGAGAGCGAGGCCTGAGCCTACTGACAGGTCAATCCCCCCGGTCATGACGACCATCATTTGACCTATGGAGGCAATGGCCACAATGGCACTGTCTAGAAAGATGGAATGAAAATTGCCCCAGGATAGGAAGCGTGGACTATGTAATGTAACACCAAGGATAACGGCCAGGGTAAAGAGGAGCAGACTGGTCTCCCGCCTTACGCTGAGGTTCGTCAGGGTGAACTTAGTCTTATCCCGCGCTGTTCGAGACATCAAAAAACCTCCTTAAACTGCATCCGCTTCTGCACCGCTTCTGCCAATGGCCGCCTGCAGAATGCCTTCTTGTGTAGCCTGATCCCGCTTGAACTCAGCCGCTATCCGCCCTTCATGCATGACTAAAATGCGATCCGAAATTCCAATCACCTCAGGTAGTTCAGAAGAAATGATAATGATACCAAGACCTTGTTCCGCCAACTCGCCGATTAGTGTGTGCACAGCCGCTTTAGCCTGAACGTCGATTCCTTTGGTGGGTTCATCCAGGATGAGGATTCTAGGTTCGGTGGCCATCCATTTTGCTAGAACCACCTTCTGTTGATTCCCCCCGGACAGATTGCGGGCGAGCTGGGTGCAGCCGGACGTGCGGATGCTTAAGAGTTCAATGTATTTCTCTGTGATTTCTGTTTCCTGGTCCTTGTTCAGCAGCCGGTACTTGAAACGATCGAGAATGGAGATTGTGGTGTTTTGGGAGATATCCATGGCTAAAACCAAACCATGATCCTGACGATCCTCGGGCAAATAGGCAATCCCATGTCGCAGAGCATCCCGGGGACTCTTGATTTTCGTGCGCTCACCATTGAGCCAGATTTCACCCTGATCCAGCGGCGTAATCCCGAAAATGGCCCGGGCCATCTCCGTTCGGCCGGCCCCAACCAAACCTGCAATCCCCAAAATCTCTCCCTCTCTGACGGTAAAGCTGATCTCCCGAAACTCGCCGTGGCGGGCCAGGTTCTTGACCTCCAAAAGCTCTCCGCCGATGGGAACATCCTTTTTCGGGTACAGTTCATCCATGGACCGGCCAACCATCCAGCGAATGACCTCTTGGGTCGTGATTTCCTTGGTGTCCTTGGTGCCAATATACTTCCCGTCGCGTAAGACTGTGATCCGATCAGACAGTTCAAACACTTCATCTAGACGGTGCGAGATAAACACAATAGCGACCCCATCATCCCGCAAACGCCGAATGACAGCAAAGAGGCGTTCTGCTTCTTGAATGGTTAGTGAGGACGTGGGCTCATCCATCAGTAAGATCTTGGAGTCTAGAGACAACGCCTTGGCGATCTCCACCAATTGCCTCTCGGCAACATTGAGCATGTTCATCGTAGTTTTGGGATCGAGGTTGATCTCAAGTTCCTGCAGCAATTGCTTTGTCCTTTGATGCATTCCTTTCCAGTCAATTCTTTGCAGCCTATTCGATACCAGAGGATGACCCATGAAGACATTCTCACTGATACTCAGCTGAGGAAAACAGGTGTGTTCTTGGTAAATAGCTGCAATACCCGCTTTCTTGGCGTCGAGAGGATTGTTAAAGGTGACAGGCTCGCCGCCTAGAAAAATGCTGCCCTCATCGAGCTGATGCACTCCAGTGGTAATTTTGAGCAGTGTGGACTTTCCGGCTCCATTTTCGCCCACTAAGGCGTGAATTTCCCCGGCCTTGAGGTCAAATTCAACGTTATCCAAAGCCACAACGCCAGGAAAACGTTTGGATATACCACGCAATTCCAGTAATTTCCGAGACATACGTTCGACTCCTTTTACGATCTTCTTAGGACGATTTGCCTGAAGTGCGGAAGTGGCGGTCCCATCCAGCAATACCTGTTCCGGAGGTTACCGCCACTATTGCTATAGAAAATTATTCAGGGAACAAATCGATTCTAGTAGACGTCAGCCCACTCATCAATATTGTCAATGTCAAAGACAAACGGAGCTCCAAGGACTACCTCTAAGCCGCCGTCGGCAGCTTCGGTAATTGTTCTTTCGCCCATGCGGCCTACATTTACAACCGCGCCAATCTCACCCTTGAGCGTCCCGGTCAAAAGACCATGGGCCATGTATGTTGATACATAACCTAGATCAATAGGATTCCAAAGGGCAATCGCTTCACTGGTGCCATTGCGGATATACTCAGCCATTTCACTTGGTAATCCTAGTCCTGTCAGGGCAATCTTGCCAGATAAGCCTTGATCCTCCAGGGCACGGGCCGTCGCGGCCAAACCTACCGTGGTCGGGGAAATGATACCCTTGAGGTTCGGACGGGAACGGAAGAGGCCGAGCGCCTCATTGTAGCTCTTTTCTCTGAGGTCGTCACCATAGACGATGGCCACCAGATCCATTTTTGCATACTCTGGCTCTTTCAGTTCTTCCTGCATCCACTGAATCCAGGTGTTTTGATTCGCCATAGTGGAGGTAGCGCTAAGAATGGCAATTTCGCCCTCTCCATCAATCATTTCTGCGAGCATTTGCACCTGGATGCGGCCAATCAATTCCATATCTGCTTGGTTCAGGAATAGATGGCGACCTGCAGGAGCCACACCGGAGTCAAAAGCGACTACAATGATGCCCCGGTCCATGGCCCTTCGCAGCATGGGTACTAAAGCATCTGGATCATTTGCACTTACCAAAATTGCATCCACTTGTTGCGCAATCAATGCGTCGATTAGCTCGATCTGACCTTCTGAAGTCGGTGTTGCTGGAGCTTGGAAAATGAAGTTTAGACCCAGTTCGCCAGTTGCCTCTTCTCCACCCTTGCGGCATGCTTCAAAAAACGGGTTGCCAGCGCCCTTCACGACCATGGCGATGGTAAAGTCCCGGGCATATGCGGGTAATGCAAAGACGAGCGCGACCAACAAAACGCCAACAACTAATAGCCTTTTTCTACTCACTCTTGTTTGCCCTCCTCTTAGGCTAGTTTGGTTTGCCGAAACTCGCAGGTTAGTGTCTTCCTACACCTCCTTGGGAATAATCTATCTAATCATTCGACTTTCATACACATTTACCTTCATATTTTAACACATTACGTTATATTTTCCAACCAAATGTTTCATTCTTACATGGCTTTGTGTTTTTCATAACAAAGCAAGAGCAAAAAAGCGGCCCAAGCACCTTTTCCAGGATCCTGGTACCGCTTCGCTCTTCATTTGCTGTACTAAAATCAATCGTAAATGCGCACGTTAGCCTTTTTCACCCACTCCGCGATTTCCGGGGGCAAAGGTTTTTCACAAACCAGCGCATCAATATCGTTCAGGGTGGCGTAGGTAAAGGGCAGGTTTTTGTTAATTTTACTGCTATCCACAAGCACAAAAACCTCCTGGGCCTGCTCCACCACCTTCCTTTTCAGCTGGCTTTCGTAAAGATTGGCTACAGTAAATCCGCGTTCAACAGAGAAGCCCGAGGCCGCCATAAAGGCCAAGTCAATGTTGACCGCGTCCAACAGATTCATGGCACCGGGCCCCGACATGGACAAAGTGTTCCGGTTAACCAGTCCGCCTACCGCCATCACCATGGGCTGGCTTCTCTTTTGAACCTCAAGAGCAATATTAAGACCGCTGGTCACCACGGAAAACCGTTCATTGGGCAAAACCTCAGCCAGATGCATAATTGTGCTCCCGGAATCAAAATAGAGGGAGCGGCCTGGTTCCAGCAAATGGAGTACCTTCTGGGCAATCTTTTGCTTGGCCTCTTGGTTCTCCTGGGCTCTGGTTTCGTAAGGGTTTTCTTCACCCTTTCCCATCAGCTTCTTGACACTCACAGCTCCGCCATGGGTACGGATTACTTCACCCTCCTTTTCCAGGGCATCCAAATCCCGCCGCAGAGTCATGGTGGAGAGATCGGGGAAAATCTCGTGCAGATCCTTGAGACGAACCTCTCCCTTGTCCTCAACCATGGCCCGAATTCGCTCTTTCCGTTCACTTGCCATGCAGCATCCTCCTACAAACCTGATTTCTTCCTGATGATCTGTGTATTGCGGCTGACTCTCCGCTTCGGACTATGACCCTCGAGGGGCATGATTTTCGCATCCACGGCATCAATCATCCACTCAGGCTGGGGAAAGAAGAACTCTTCCAACTCGTGGGCAGGAGTGATCCAATTCCTAGCCCCTACCACAACAGGTGGAGCGTCCAAATCATCGAAGGCCAACTCGCTAACGGTCTGGGCCATCTCCTTTAAATAAGAGGCACGCTCGCAGGCATCACTGGTGAGCAGAATCCTGCCCGTCTTGGCCACAGACTCCAGCACCGGTTCATAATTGAAGGGAACCAACGACCGGGCATCGATCACTTCTGCGGAAACACCATACCTTTCTTCCAGAATATCCGCGGCTTTTAAGGCGCGGTAGAGGGTGGCACCGATGGACAGAATGGTAAGATCTGTCCCTTCCCGCTTCACATCCGGCTCACCAATTGGTACTTCGTAATACCCTTCCGGCACCTCTGGCCTGAACATTTCACCCACATCGTAAATCCTCTGGCTCTCAAAGAAGATGACGGGATCGGTTCCCATCAAAGCGCTGTTCATCAGGCCTTTTGCATCATAGGGCGTTGCCGGGAAAACGACCTTCAGACCAGGAATATGGGCGGGCAGCGCTGTCCAGTCTTGGGAATGCTGCGCCCCGTACTTCGAGCCCACAGACACCCTCAATACGAGGGGCATCTGGAGTTCACCAGCACTCATGGCCTGCCACTTCGCCATCTGGTTAAACACTTCGTCGCCGGCCCGACCCAGAAAGTCGCAATACATCAACTCAATGATGGCCCGGCCGCCACTCAGAACATAGCCAACCCCTGAGCTGACAATAGCCGCTTCGGAAATGGGAGCATTAAAGAAACGGTGATAGGGCAAAGCCTCTGTTAAACCTCGATACACAGCGAAGGCACCGCCCCAGTCCCTAACGTCTTCGCCATAGGCCACCAATGTTGGGTCAACGTAGAACTTATCGAGGATGGCTTCAAAAATCGCATCCCTTAACTGAAAGGTGCGCAGTCCTGACTGTCCTGCTTCCACTTTCGTCCGCAGCTTGCGCTGAATCTGCTGGACACGGGGATTCTCCTCCCTCGAGATCAGCACTTCGCAAGGGCGATCGTCCATCTTTTCCACCCGCTGCTCCGAAAACATAAAGCGTTCAATCAGATCCGGGTCACCAGGTAAATCCATGCGGGGCGAAATGTCCTCATCCACAGCCAGCTTCACGACGCTCTGAACTAATTCGACGATCGCTTCCCGAATTCCTTGGAGGTCTTCTTCCGTGGCCAGACCAAAGCGGACTAGTTCCAGCCCATAGGTGACCAAGGAGTCATGCTGCTGCCAGGCCTCAATCTCCTCTTTTGTGCGATAGCTGGAGGAATCCGAAGGCGAATGACCGGCAAAGCGGTAGGTTACGGTATCCAGTAACACGGGTCCTCGCTTCTCTTCCAGTAGCTGACGTTTATTGCGCATAGCGTCAATGACAGCTAAAGGATTATATCCATCGATCCTTTCTGCATGCATCTGCTCGGGATTAATGCCGGCCCCGATCCGAGCCAGGAAATCAAAGCCCATGGTCTCGCCTGCGGTCTGACCCCCCATGCCGTATTGATTGTTGAAGAAGTTGAAGATGATGGGCAGTCCGCCTTGATACTCACCGTCCCACAGTTCTCTAAACTGACCCATGCTGGCCATATTCAGGGCTTCCCAGACCACACCGCATCCTAGGGAACCATCGCCCACATTGGAGATGACTATGCCCTTCTTCTGATTGATCTTTTTGAACAGGGCGGAGCCCAGAGCGATGGCGGCCGACCCACCCACAATGGCATTGTTTGGATACACCCCAAAAGGAGTAAAGAAGGCGTGCATGGAACCTCCGAGTCCCATTTGGAAACCGGTCTGGCGGCCAAAGATCTCGGCCAGAGTTCCATACAGCAAGAAAGTGATGGCCAGGTCTTTGACAGCGGTGGTTCCATCTTTAATCCGTCGAACCGCGGCCAGTATGGTCCCATCCAGATAGTCCTCCATGATCTGGGTGAGCTCCTGGGCCGTCATTTTCTCAATGGCCGACAGGCCCTTGGCCAAGATCTCCCCATGACTGCGATGGGAACCAAAGATAAGATCATCCTTATCCAGAAGGAACGCCTGTCCCACCACGGATGCCTCCTGACCGACTGAAAGATGGGCAGGGCCCGGGTAATCATAGGGCGTGTGGCGGTATTCCCCCGTGGTTTTGATGGCATAGAGCATCTCTTCGAATTCCCGAATGATGGCCATATCTCGATAAATGCGCACTAAGTCTTCTTTAGAAAGATTCTCAAGTTCATCTTGAACCGTCTTATTATACTGGTTTACTGGTATGCTGGAAAAGTCAATCTGGCCGCTTTTCCGCATCTCACCGGGGTCGATAAATAGTTTTTTTGCCATGTCATCTCGCTCCTTTTCTTCGATCTATACACATAACAACAGGGAGAACGTCTCTAACCTTCCGGTGAGTTCCTTGAGGAACCTTGCACCCTGCGCACCATCTACAGCTCGATGGTCAAAGGTCAAAGAAAGGCCCATGGCAGGATAGGGAATGTATTCACCGTCTTGTTCCTTCAGTTTCCACGCAATGGAGTTGACGCCCAAAATGCCCGTCTGTGGCAAGTTGATGATGGGGCTGAAGGACTCAATTCCCAACGGACCCAGATTGGTTACAGTGAACGTGGCCCCTTGCAGATAGTCGGGGTTGATGTTGCCATCATGACATTGCTGAATCATGGACTTGATCTCGACCGAGGTATCTCGCAGACTCTTGCGATTGGCGTCAAAGAAGGTGGGCACCATCAGACCGCGCTCCGTATCCACGGCAATTCCCAAATGAACATCTCTAAACAGGCGGGTTTTCTCTCCGAGCAGATGAGCGTTTAGCTCTGGATGATTTAGAATCGTTCTGGATACGGCATAGATGACCATATCATTCAGGGTAACACCAGATAAACCCTGCTCTGACCGATCCGCCTTAAGTTTCTTGCGCAAATCGAGCAGCTCCGACGCGTCAAAGGATGTGTTCAGAGTAACCCGGGGAACCTCGGAGAAGGAGGCCCGCATTCTGTCTCCAATCAACTTCCTGGCTCTGCTCAGTTCCATCTCTTCGTAGTGGAGTTCGTCTTGTTCTTCGACTATTTCCGGGGCCACTTGGGGTTTGAGGGCCAAAACGTCTTGGGATACAACTCGACCTTCTGCACCTGAAGGGGAAGCTTGGCGATAGTCTACACCTATCTCCGCTGCCAAACGGCGGGCCCGGGGGGAAGCCTTGACCCTATCTCCATCCCTGAGCACGGGCTCTACAGGATCTGCTATAGGTTTTGGGACAGCATCCTTTTCGGAAGGATGAGTATCCTCTGCTTGATCCGCCTCGTGGAAAGCCTGGGCATCAGCCTCTGGGGGCTGCTCGCCTTCTTCGCCAATTAAGCCGATCGTGGTTAATACCGGTACCTCGTCACCCTCTTCAAAGAGGATCTCAAGGAGAACTCCCTCAGCCGTAGACTCCTCATCAAATACGGCCTTGTCCGTTTCATAGGAAAACAACAGATCTCCCTCAAAAACCTGCTCTCCCACCTGCTTGTGCCAAACAGTCAGGATACAGCTTTCCACAGTCTGTCCTTGTTTGGGCATGATAATAGGGGTTGCCATCTCTTCCTCCACCTTTCTCTTGCTAATCCCCTTCAGGGCGACCGCAATTGTTCATTTGGTACATTGGTATGCAACTATCTAACATTCTACATTTCCATCGTAACAAAACCGCCTAGCCTTGTCAATCAATTCTAGCGTCCTGCGCATAAAAAATGCCCGGCACAGAAGGGGATCTGGCCAGGCTTTAGACTTGGGTTAGCAGAGTATCCTACACAACTACTTGTATAGAGGGCCAAAGTTGGTGCACGCCGCGTAGTCTGCCGATTCTAGCTCGCTAGTCCCAAAAAGATTCCAGGCATCCGGACGGAAAATACGCTCCCGCTCCACATTATGCATATTCACCGGGATACGAACAATAGATGCCAGGGTCAGCAGAAGATCTCCAATGTGGCCATAGCAAAGAACACCGTGATTGGCGCCCCAGTCGTTCATGACCGAATAGACATCACGGAAAGAGCCTTTCCCGGTCAGTTTGGGAACGAACCAAGTAGTCGGCCACGTGGGATCCGTGCGATCATTGATGACGGCATGGACATCATTTGGGAGATCCACCGTGTACCCCTCGGCTAGCTGCAATACGGGGCCTAGGCCCTTGACGATGTTCATTCGACTCAAGGTCACCGGCATTCCACCCTTGGTTTTGAAATTCGATGAGTAACCGCCGCCGCGGAAATAGCCTAGGTTGGCAGGTCTCCAGCTGGTGGCCTGGAGGCACTTGTCAACTTCCTCTTGGCTTATCTCCCAAAATGGCTTCATAATCGGCTTTCCATCCCTGGTCTGCTCACCTGTTCCGTCCAGCGTTGCTGCTCCCGAGTTAAGTAAGTGGATAATACCCTCACTGGCCAGGCCATCCAACTTGTGACCCGTAACCCGCTCCACCGACTCGGGACTCCAATAGGTTCTGACATCAGCAAAAATCTGAGCCGTATTCGTCAGTAGATGGCCGAACAACATACAGACCCCATTGAGGCTGTCGTTTTCCGTGGCTAGACAGAAGGGCTGGCGAATGCCATTCCAATCAAAGGACGAGTTAAGTATGGCCTCCATGAAATCGCCATTGGGAAAATGATCCGTCCATTGGCGCTGCCCCTGAAAGCCCGCGGCGATGGCATTATGACCCCTAGCTTCTTCGGGGAAACCCATTTCCTTTAGTTTTGGATTTCCAATCATCAAGTCGCGAGCGATCAGAGCCATTTTTACCACGAACTCCCAGTCCTGATCCTTTTCTTCTCGGCTTTTCTGTAAATCGGGCGAGTTGAGATCGGAGCCTTCCTGGCAGTTCTCTTTGACCCAGTGCAGTGCGTGTTCAAATTCTTTGCGATCAAAAATCCCCTCGTTGATGCGTCGGATAAATTCACTCATATCGATGTATTCGTTGCGCATGCCCAAATAGTTCTGGAACAACTCCTCGTTCACCACAGAGCCGCCGATCCCCATGGAAACCCCGCCCATGGCTAAATACGACTTCCCCCGCATGGTGGCAGCAGCTAGAGCAGCTTTGGCAAATTTGAGCAGCTTTCCTTGGACATCCCAAGGTATGGTGGTATCATCGGCATCTTGGATCTCTCTCCCATAAATGCCAAAGGCGGGGAGCCCTTTCTGATTATAGGCTGCTAAGGCTGCCGCCAAATAAACGGCACCTGGTCGTTCCGTACCATTAAAGCCCCAAATGGCTTTAGGGCGCAGGGGATCCATATCGATGGTCTCCGTTCCGTAACACCAGCAGGGGGTGACAGTGAGCGAGACACCGACACCTTCCCGTTGGAACATCTCTTCGGCCCTGGCCGCATCGGCCACACCACCAATAGTATCGGCAATCACGCACTCCACAGGCAAACCATTGGCATGGCGCAAGTTTTCGCTCAAAAATCTAGCTGCGCTTTTGGCCATGTTCATCGTTTGGAGCTCCAGGGATTCCCGAACTCCCCGTTCCCGACCGTCAATCGTGGGTCGAATTCCGATTTTAGGCATCAATCCAATCAATCTGTTCTTACCTTGAACCACAACACATTCTCCTTTCTGGGGTCAGACCCCCACTTTCTTTCGGGGTCAGGCCCCGACAACCATCGCATCCCTTTGGGCGATAAGGCAAAGCTCCGCGGCTTTAAAGGCATGTTCTTGGGTCATGGCCTTTTCTGTCCGATTGAGGCAGTCCAAAATCAGTTGACCGAAGTAGGGATAGCCCACCTTGCCCGCGCAATGAATGTACTCTTCGACCTCTTGGTTGGCAAGGAAGAGATGATCGCCGCCATTTCCTCGGGCCAGGTCCGTGTACTTACGCAGTTCGATAAATCCTTCCGTACCCAGAATGAAGAGGCGCCCATCACCCCACACACTCAGGCCATCGGGGGTAAGCCAATCTACGCGAAAGTAATTGGTAGCCCCATTATCTGCAACTAAGGTCGCATCGCCGAAATCTTCAAAGCCAGGATATTGCTTAAACTTGTAATTGCCCACTTTACTGTGGACCACTTTTGCATCCTTTGCCCCTGCAAAGAAGAGAAACTGTTCGATCTGATGACTGCCAATATCACAAAGAATTCCACCGGAGGACGCCTTGTCAAAGAACCATTTAGGACGCAAGTTGAGGCGAATCCGATGCGGTCCTAAGCCGAGAACTTGGATTACCCGTCCAATGGCTCCTTCTGCAATCAACTGACCGGCAAAGACGGCACTTTCTACATGGAGGCGTTCACTGTAATAGACAGCATACTTCTGGCCCGTCGCCTGCACTTTGTCCTTGGCCTGCTGCAATTGCTCCAAGGTGGTAAAAGGAGGCTTATCGGTAAAGTAGTCTTTTCCGTAGTCCATCACCTTGAGGCCAAGGGGGCCCCGATGGGAAGGAATGGCTGCTGCCGCCACCAATTGAACCTGGGAATCCTCTAGAATTTGTTCCTCCGACTCTGCCACCTTAACCTCGGGATATCTTTGCACAAACTCCTTAACCTTGGCAGGGTCTGGGTCATACACCCACTTTAGATTAGCTCCCGCTTCTTTGAGGCCATTACACATCCCATTGATATGTCCATGGTCCAGCCCCATGGCGGCAAAGACAAATTCTCCTTCTTTGACTACCGGGCGCGGTTTTCCCTGGGGCGCATAGTTCATTCCATCTTGCTTTGACATGGTACTCATCCTTTCCATGTGGGTTAGAAAAAGCGATACTGCTCGAAAGGCTGGAAGTGCTGTCCTGCCAAGAACGATTCCTCTGCTTGTCTCTGCTTATTTCTGCTTATCTCTGATTATTTCACATGCTTAACAAAATGACAATGGCCCAAAGAGCATCTGAAGCTTGTAAGGCCGGCGGGACACAATAGGCAAGTAAAAGTGGAAACTACGAGGCAGGACTTCGACTCTGGAAAGAGAAGCACAGGCTGATCAGACTCAAAGGCAAAAAGGAGAATCAGGTATGAAAAAGCTCAAGGTCGCCATCATTGGCTGTGGAAATGTATCCAAAGTGCACTTCGCCGCAACCACCACCAATCCATCAGCGCAGCTGATTGCTGTGTGTGACATCAAGGAGGACCGTGCCCAGAGCGCTTCGGCCAAGTATGGCGTACCCTATTACACGGATTACGAAGAGGCTTTAGCGTTGGGGCCTGATATAATCCATGTATGTACCCCCCACCATAATCACGCCGAAATTGCGATTGCCGCGGCCAAGCGTGGCATTCACATTCTAACCGAGAAGCCCATGGCGGTAACTCTCCATGACGCCGATCGCATGATCCGAGCGGCCGAGGACAATAAGGTAACCCTTGGCGTTATCTTCCAAAACCGTTATAATCCCTCCTCACTGGCGATCAAGGAAGCTGTAACATCCGGGGCCTTGGGTAAGGTCTTAGGAGGACGACTCTTTGTAACATGGCTTCGGGACGACGAGTACTATTCAAAAAGTGATTGGAAAGGTACCTGGGACATGGAAGGCGGCGGAGTCTTGATCGATCAAGCCATTCACACCATGGATCTGATGCAGTGGATCATGGGGCCCATCGATTCTCTAGAGGGTTCCATCCATAATCGTACCCACGACATTATCCATGTGGAAGATGTGGCGGAAGCAACGATCGTGTTCCAGAACGGTGCGATTGGAAGTCTTTATGCCTGCAACTTTTATACCTATGACGCAGATGTATTTTTAGAGGTCCATGGCGAAAACGGTGTAGCGCGCCTAGAAAAAGATCGGGCCATCATTCGTCTCCAGGGACAGCCCGACAAGGTCATCTTCCCTGAAGGAGATGGAGAAGTGATCGGCAAGTCCTACTGGGGTGTCAGCCACAAGACCCAAATCGACGAATTCTATGACGATGTCTTAGCCGGACGTCCCGTAAAAATCGATGGTGTAGCCGGGAGGAAAGCACTCGAGTTTGTGCGGGCGATTTATTACAGTGGCACCCACAACGGCGAACGGGTCACGTTCCCCTTTGCAGAGCCTCGGGGTTTTACACCTCCATCCCTGACCCGAAAATGACTCCCATAACAAGAAGACCACCAAGATGCGGTGGTCTTTTTCATAGGCTGATCTAGGACAAGACCCTAAAGCTCAATCGCCCTCTCCGATCGCGGCCAGGGATATCCACAACGGAGTCTGTGCCGTTATAATCCACGTTCAGTTCATGATGGGAGACGGTTAGGTTTACAAATGTAAGTCTGCAGCTGCTAGATGTGTCGAGTTGGACTTCGATCGTGTGATCCAGCTTGATCACACGAATCCTAAGCCTCTCCTCAGCGGTGCGGCCATAGACAAGACGTGAACACTCTTGGCCTTCCATCAGGCTGTAAATCTGTAGGTTGACCTGCTCGTCAAAATCGTACTCGAAGGCGTCGTCCCTGGCCCCAATAGGCAGGATGGTATTTTCCCTGACCAAAAGGGGAAGGGAGAAATAGTCATGCTCTTCTTGATACCACTGGTTGCCGCGGTATGTCTCTTGGGTAAAAAACTGTGTCCAAGTCCCTTCCGGCAGGTAGAACTGTGCTGTGCCCTGCTCGTTAAAAATAGGGGCCACCAGAAGTGCATCTCCCAACATGTACTGGCGATCCAGGTAATGTGTGTTGGGATCCTCGGAAAACTCAAGCACCATGCTGCGCATGGTGGGAATGCCCTTCTCACTGGCTGTTCTGGAGATGGAGTAGATGTAAGGCATCAATGCCGCCTTCAGCTTGGTGAACGTACGCAACACATCCACAGCTTCGTCATCGTACAGCCAGGGCACACGATAAGACGTACTGCCATGCAGCCTGGAATGGGATGACAGCAAACCAAAGGCACACCACCTTTTGTAGACATCCGCCGATGATGTGCTCTCAAAACCACCAATATCATGGCTCCAATAGCTAAAGCCGGACATGAGAAGTGATAAGCCTCCCCGCAGGCTTTCGGCCATGGACTCATAATTGCTCCAACAGTCCCCTCCCCAATGAACCGGGAACTTCTGGCCTCCCGCAGTGGCGGAGCGGGCAAACAAAACCGCATCCCCTTTGTCCCGTTTTTCCTGGAGTAGAGTGTACACTTCTTTGTTATAGAGGTATGTATAGTAGTTGTGCATTTTGTAGGGGTCGGCCCCATTGTGATAGACTACATCAGTAGGTATTCGTTCTCCGAAGTCCGTTTTAAAGCAATCTACACCCATTTCCAATAACTCCGCCAGTTTTCCCCTGTACCAGCTGCAAGCGGCGGGATTGGTAAAGTCGACGATCGCCATTCCCGGCTGCCACATATCCCACTGCCAGACGTCCCCATTTGCCCTTTTAAGGAAATAGCCATGTTCCATACCCTCATCGAAAAGCTTCGATTCTTGGGCAATGTAGGGGTTAATCCAGACGCAGGTTTTGATGCCCCGTTCCTTGATCTGTCGCAGTGTCTCCCGGGGGTTCGCAAAGACCCGTTCATCCCAAGTGAAATCGGTCCAATGGAAATCCTTCATCCAGAAACAGTCAAAATGGAACACTGCCAGGGGAATATCCCGTTCCAGCATGCCTTGGATAAAGCTAAAAACTGTCTTGTCATCATAGTTTGTCGTAAACGATGTGGAAAGCCAGAGTCCAAAGGTCCAAGCCGCAGGCAGGGCAGGTTTTCCCGTTATGTCCGTATACCTCTCCAGGACATCCTTCATTTCCGGGCCATTGATCAAGAAGTAGTCTAAGAGTTGACCATGGACTGTAAAGCCCACCTTGTTCACGCGCTCGCTTCCCATTTCAAAGGAGACCCGCTCGGGGTGATTGACAAAGACTCCATAGCCTTTGTTCGTCAAGTAGAAGGGAATATTCTTGTAGGACTGTTCGGTGGAAGTCCCGCCGTCTTCATTCCAAATCTCGATGGACTGGCCGTTTTTCACAAAGGGGGTAAAGCGCTCTCCCGTTCCATAAATCAATTCGCCCACAGACAGGCTCAAATGCTGCTGCATAAAGCTATTCTCATAGCTTGGCTGATCATAGGCCAGGCCCTGCCAGTCCGTTTTCACATAGCCTAGATCTCCCCCGCTGGAATGGGTGATCAACAGATCGTCCCGGTAGTACTTCATGGACCAGTCCGCTTTGCTCAAAACTAGCTTCAGCGTTCCGCTCCGAATGATGATCTCCCCTTGAGTAGAAGTGTAGTCTAAGGGCCGATCCTCCAGATTCAGTTCGAAATGGGGAGGCTTCTGGGCTACGCCCTTGTAGTGATAGGCCCGGACGCGGATCACTTCCTCCTGGGGTACGGAGACTTCAATCGTCAGGTTGACGCCGCCTAAGGTGTCACCCCGGTGCCGAATTTTCCGTGTGGGAGTTGTTAGGATCAACTTGTTACCAACCAGTTTTTCAAAGTAGATCTCTTGGGGGCTAAAAATCTCGCAGCCGCTTCGCAGCAGCCACTGCCCATTTGTGAATTTCATAGTTGCTTCTCCTCGTCTTCCATCATCGCAAGCCCGCTTTACTTGGGAACATAGTCGAAAACGACTTCGATCGATTCGATTCTTCCGAGATTTTGTTTGTTGAGTAAGGTGGCGGACACATAGGGACGCCAATTGGGATTGATCATCCGGATATTATCGGGAATCCTTGTGACCCACTCATTGTACAAGTTCACACGAGTACAGATTCCGTCATCGGCCGTTGTATAAGGCCGGCCCCGCATATTGTAGGGTTCGCCATTAATCAGAATCTTTTTGATGTCAATAATGTACCGCGGAAACAGCACTTCACCATGGGCAATGCCAACGGCAGAAAAGGTGATGGAGTTGGCGAAACCTACCGCTGTCTGGGTGAAGTCAAGACCCACTGTATATGTCCCTGCTCCGGTTACCACGACATCGTAAGCAATCACTCCCTCTGTCTTCGATGTGGGCGTATAGATATCGCCAACACTGTAGGTGATCTGATAATCGCCGCTGTCAAACATGATCCAAGCCACGGCCTCCCCCGCGGACCCTAGGGTAGGTCCTGCTTCTGCGTCTCTTTGTCTGGCCACATCCAGTGCTGCGGCCATAGAGGCTTTGGCCTGCTCCCTGATCGGATCGGAGTGTAGGGAAGCCCGCCTTGGAAGGCTTCGCTCCTCAAAGAATCTAGCCAAATCTTGATCCACAATCGCAAGCTCCCTGCGGATAAAGAAACTGCTGGTATCCCATAGCATGGGTACATAGCCATAGAGATCCATGTTATCATGGAAGTTCGTTAAGAAGTCCACGGTGTTGTTCTTCAGTGACCCGTCCGCTTTGGGCAGAACCCCGTATTCGCCAAAAATGACCCCATAGCCCTCCCGGGTGAATTTGGTCATCTTCTCCAGCAGCTGATTTTGGATCTGGTACTCCTGTTCTGTTCCCCATCGATTCACACCATCGGTACCGCAGTAACTCCAGGGGGTGTAGTAGTGCACAGAGAGAAGCAGTTTGTCCTGGGCCGTATCGGTAGGCATCTTGAAGCGATCGTCTATGGTTCTGGTGATATCTGTGTTATAGCCGGCCACGAGCAAAAAACGGTGGGCATTGTTACCGCCCTGGGATCGGATCAGGTCAACAAATGCTTGATTAAGCTGGTTTGTCACCCGATAGGTTGCATCCTCCGACAAGTAGCCTGAATCGAGAGCGATGCTGGTTTCGTTGAGGCGGGAGCCCAGCTCTTCATTGGCCACCTCAAAGATCAGTTGATGGGAATAATCCCGGAAATGCAGCCCAACTTGAGTCCACATGGCGGTAAAGAGGTCCATGGCCCTTTGACGCGTCTCTTGGTCCGCAGAACCAAACATACCCCACCAGCCGCCATCCCAATGATCGTTGAGGACCACAAACATATCAGCGGCTAGGGCGTAGTTGACAATCTCCTCCACCCGCTCCAAATAAGCCTGATCGATGGTGTAATCGCCGTTTTCGTAGTCCATGGTATTGGTCCAGGCGACGGGGATGCGGATGGAGTCAAACCCAGCCAATTTCATGGCACGGATCATGTCCGCCGTTGTGATAGGCTGTCCCCAGAAGGTTTCATAGTCTGTGGGGCTGGCCCCCGTGCCAAGGTGTGGACGCCCGTAGGCTTCCATGGTATTTCCCAAATTGATCCCCAGTCCCATCTGGAAAGTGAGCTCCAAGGCCGTCATGGCTTGCAGGTCGAGATCTCTTTTCTCGGAAGCGCCATGGGCCGACCCGCCCACCGCAATCGAGACAATAAATAGCAGCAAAAGGAGCGTTCTTGTCTGCATTAGGCATCCCCCATCTGTTCTTTTTCAATCTCGCCAAAAAACTTCACTGCGAACCCGCTTACGGTCAGAAACATGGATGTAGGTCCAATCAAGATCCCAATAAACAAGAGGGTTTGATTGAACAGGAACAAGAAGGTGAGCAGAGACAGAATCAACCACAGCAGCAAGGTGTGAAGAAAGTACTTCCTGGAAATGGCTGCCGAATTGCGGAATGTCTGCACAATACTGTTGTGGTAGCGGGCGGTCAACGCAAAGGCATAGGTAAAGTGTGACAAGGCCGCTGCCCCAAGCAGGATGGCGAAGAGCAAAAACAGGATCGGATTTCCCTCCACTGCCTGAAAGAGCTGCCAGTTCATGAAGACCGAGTAGGAGACAAGCAGGACAATCAGCCCCATGGGGAGGCCTTGCTTCCAATTCTCCCTGAAGGCCTGCAAAAACTGCTGGCCGACTTTAGCATCTCGCTTCTCCACCATCTTCAAGGTGACACTATAGGCGGCCACGGTGGAGCAGCCAATGGTCACAACGGGCAGGCTGAAAATGAGCCAGAGGAAGTTCAGCTTGAGCACATTCCAGAACATGTCCAAAAAGGCATAGAACTTCCCATCTATATTGAGCAGCTTCATACGCCACCCCCCACCGAGCCAAGGAATAAAAGGTGCTTAGGGAGCCTAGAGGGCCGACCGTACTTCATCTTCCAAGGCCTTCCGCCTTGCCGCCTCCTGCAGAGTCCACTCCAGGCACTCTTCATACCCATAGCTGCGGACATCCCTCTGCATGAGGCGCACCTGGGCATTAAACCTGGCCTCCGAATCGGAGTAAATAGCCCGCCACGAATAGTCCTTGATCGCCTTGGTGACTTGCTCCCACTTGACCCTCAGCTCATAGGAGCGCGGCCCGATGGAATACGATGTGCCGATGGCCACCTTGTACTTCCTGTTATTTAGATACTCGTCGGCATGGTTGGCCCCTGTAAAGGCCCTCCAATCTGCCTCGATGGCACTTCGGGGCTCTCCCTGGTTACTTTCCCAGAATTCCCAGTTAAAGGGCTCACCCGATTCCGGATTGATGGCATCGATGGACCAAGTGGTATTATTCAACTCGAACTCCCCATCGCTAAACTTGCCGGAATAACCGCTCTCTGCGGGGAAAGCTACGCTCTTGTCGTAGCGCATCTGTTTCCCGAGATCCGTGAAGTAACTCTTACCATTCTGATCATAATCCCAAGTGATACCTTTCGGTCCATACTCGGAGGTCATGCGTCCTTCCGGTGTAGCAAGCCAATTGATAATCTCCATACACAGCTCTGGATACTGGGTCTTGGCTCCAATACTCCAGATCCTGTTCCCACCCTTCACATTCATCCCATAGACAATAGGAGTGGCTTCTTCGGGTGTCATCGTCAACATCATCTTGCCTTCATTTTGGTGATCCATGGTGTTGTAGCCGTCGGAACCAGCGAAGTTGAAGATGGAGAAGAATGTTCCGCCGTTCTTCACCTTTTCCATCGCTTTGTCGAAGGTATTGGTCATAGAATCGGGGTCAAGGAGATCATGGCGGTACAAGGCATTAAAGAACCGAAGAGCCTCCAGATAGGGTCCATCCTCATCTAGAGCACCATGGAACTCACCGGTTTCGGGATCATAAAGGCCTATGCCCAGTTCGTCATACCCATAATAGGCTGTGGCGAAGGCCTTGACATACATGACCATATCTCCGTCCCAATCTGGCCAGAGCGAAACGGCGTAGGTTGGATTGCCCGCTTCATCCACGGGTTCAATCGCCTTCATATCGATCATCAGCTGCAGATAATCATCGAGGTCCTTCACTGCTGGATAACCAAGCCGCTTGTATAAATCCCACCTAAGGTCCCAGGTGTAGAAGAAGGCTTCATGGTCCTCACTGCTAAAGGCAACATTGTGGCCAAACCCATACAGGGTCCCGCCGGAAATTTCCTTGTTTTTCTCCAGGGCATGGGGCATATGTTCTTTGATATAGGGGCCGTACTCATCAAGCAGATTATCTTCATTCCAGTCAAACAAGAGCCCCGCTTCCACAGCACCGAGGTACTGATCCCCATCGCCGCCCCATATGACTATGTCTCCCAGGTTTCCACTTTCCATACGGGTTTCATACACACCATCGGCATCGGGAACGATAATTATCTTCACATTAAACCGCTCTAGAAGTATCTGGGCAAACCAGCCTGTCATTTCACCGGAATAGTTGGCCAATTGACTGTAGGCCGTGAGGGTAACAGGAGCTTCCGCTTCCTTCTTGCCCTGATTACACCCTGTTAGCAAGGTAACACTAACCAAGAATACCACCGCAACGAATAACCTGCGCCGCACAAACATCCCCTCCTCGGTTTTTTCCTAATATCAACCCTTGACCGCTCCCAACATAATGCCCCTTTCGAAGTACTTCTGCATATAGGGATAGACCATCAAAATGGGGATGATGGTCACCATGGAAATCGTATACTTAATTACCTTGGTGTTGAGCATATCCTGCACAATACCGCTGCGGCCCATAATGGCCTCCAAATTCGTATTCTGATTCAAGTAGTTGAAGAGCCGGTGCTGAACGGTCTGCAAATGGGGTGCTCCCTGCATCAAGATCAGCGAATCCATGAAGGAGTTCCAATGCCCCACCGCCCCAAAGACTGCAATGGTCGCCAAGATAGGCTTACTTAAGGGCCAAATGATGTAACGAAAGACCTTGAGGTAGCCGGCACCATCGATGAACGCACTCTCTTCCAGTTCAACTGGAATGGATTCAACATATGTTTTCACGAGGATCACGTTGAAGGGCGCCACAATGGTGGGAATAATGTAACCCAGGAAATTATTGGTTAAGCCCAGCATGGACATGGTCAAATACCAGGGAATCAGACCCGCGTTGAAATACATGGTGATGATCAAAAAGCGATACCAGAATGTGCGGTGCTGCATTTCCCGCCGAGTGACCAAGTAGCCCGCAAAGGCCGAGACTACCACCATCAGTCCCGTTCCGATCACGGTACGGGCCACGGTCACAAGGAACGATGTCCCTAGTTCATTCACCTCGGCCAGGGCCACATAATTGGTTAAATGAATCCCCCTGGGAATAAAGGTAATTAGCCCGCGCTGGACCAAGGAGTTTTCGGAAATCGTGTTAATGAACAAATAGTAAAATGGATAGATGCAGGCTATGGTGAAAATCGTAAAGACAGTGTAGTTAATGAGATTAAAGACTATATCGCCCGTTTTGCCTTTTTCCTGCCTTGTAGTTGCCATCAAGGGAAGCGACCTCCTAAAAGATACTTTCGCCGCGCACCATTTTGGATAAGCGATTGACGCTAAAAAGTAGAACTAGGCTCACCAAGGATTTCACCATGCCAATCAAGGTGGATAACGGAATGACCCCGTTTTTGATGCCCAGCTGATAGACGTATAAATCCAGGACCGTGATCTTGGCGGTGTTGGTGGAGTTCTCAAAGACCAGGTACTGCTCCATGCCATTACTCAAAAAAGCGGCTACGGCCATGATCAGTAGCACAAAATAGGTGGGCATCAAGGAAGGCAAGGTAATGTAGCGCATTTTTTGAAAGCGTCCGGCGCCGTCCACAGTGGCTGACTCATATAAGGTGGGATCAATGCTGGATATGGTGGCAATGTAGATGATCGCGCTCCATCCCAGGCCCTTCCAGGTTCCCCAAGCCCACATCTTTAGCCAGATAAAGCTATCCCCCATTAAATAGTTGATGGGCTGGGTCCGCAGACCGAGGTTCAAAAGGAGGCTGTTGACAAATCCATCGGTGGAGAAAATGGCCAGAGCAAGCCCGTAGACCAACACCCAGCTAATAAAGTTGGGAATGGTGGTAAATGTCTGCACGAAACGTTTAAACCTGGCGCTCTTGGCTTCCACTAAGAACATGGCAAAGACCATGGGCAGCCAACTGGTGGCTAGACCAAGGGTACTCATGATCAGTGTGTTACGCATCACTCGCACGATATCATTTAAGGTGGCCGGATTCTGAAACAAGAAAGCAAACCACTTCAGGCCCACAAAGTTCTCCGCTGTGAGGGCTGTCACACCAGGCCTGTAATCAAAGAATGCATAGCGCCATCCCCACAGGGGCAGGTAGGAGAAAACGAAGACTAGAGCGGCAAAGGGCAGATACATCAGTACCAGCTGTTTCGACCGCTCCATTTCATAGGGCATGTCAGCCGCAGCCTTCGGCGTTAACGCCAGCACCGCAAGGGATAGGAACACGGTGGCCGAGGCGATCGCCAAGTACACACCAAATCCGCTGGAAATCTGAGGTAATACCCTTTCCAGATTGGCCGATTCCCAAAGCCTTAGATAGACGAAGTAGATCCCTAGGAGCCCTAGAATTTGCCCAACGCCGCCCCCAAGGGTGAGCTTGTAGGCAAGTCTCTTTAGTCTGAGGTTACCGGTGGATAGCCCCGCACCCAGCAAGGCTCCGAAAATGGCCAGGCAGATTACCATGCTGGCCAGGAGAATGAAGGTGAAGTTGTTTTCCATAACCCATCCCAACCGGATGGCCCTCACCGCTTCAGCCGTGAGCCTGGAATAGGAAACAGCAGATGTAAACAGCGAGATCGTACGATTGATCAACTCCGTCACTCTCGCTGGATTCATGGTGGGAAAAAACATCATGACAGCACTGAGAAAGACAAGGATCTTCACACAGTGTTCGAAAAACCGAGTTATGATGTTCCTAGGCCCATAAACGTCCATTCAGGCACTCCTAACTAGATAACCTTGCTCCTGATACTGGTGTTCATCCTTAGCGAAACGCCAAAGGCGCCTCGCTAAGGATGTTTCATACTCCTCAAAATAACTTGCTCCGCTCTAGCGTTCGATGCCAGTTCCTGTTAAGGTCAGCTCGACTAGGATTTCATTCTCTGGGGTAACTTTCTCTGGATCAACGGCTGGATTGTCCGCCGTTGGTCCCCAGGTGTTAAAGAATTCAATTCGCAATCGGCCATTACCCTCGATATCGCCAATCACAATCTTGTTCTGGGTAACCGGAACTTCCTGACCATCGACGAATACCTTGGCAAACACCTCAAGATCCGTTTCCCTTAGCGCTCCGCTGGCATCTTCGCGCAGGGTGCCAAGATGGACCATGGCTTTGCCGAGTTCTTGAATGTCCACCAGAAATACTTGGGCTGCAACCGCTTTGCCTGTGGCAAACACGCTTTGATCTTCCGCAGCGTTGAGGTCTTCCGCTTTTAGGTAGACGGAGAAGGTTCCATCTTCCCTAACAGAAGCGTCACCAGAGAAGCCTGGGTTATAGACCTGCCATGCTTGTGAGTCGGTGTCGCTGAACATCATGAAGGCATTGAAGCTCTCGGGTAGCTCGTAAGGGGCGGGCTCCTCGCCTCGGACCACGACGAAGGTCACCTCGATGGAATCGATGACCGTGTCAGTATACTCGCTGGCATCAATCAATTCGCTCGTGACCCTTGAGAGGGCTCGATCATTCGTGCGGTCACCCTCTGCTGCGCTGGACAAGTCATCAAAGATACTGGTTCGAGTGTGCTGCCCAACGCCCTGCGTAAAGGAGTATCCCTTCAAAGCCACATCCTCACCGTTGATCCTGACAGACTCAAGGCGGATAAAGTTGTAGGGCATGTACGTTTCACCATCATCGATTACAACGGAAAGCTGTCCAATGCCCAAAAACTCCTCCTCAGCATTGGCCAAATCCAACCCTACTGTATAGCGATCATAGCCTCGAACGGCGGCTACCTCAGCCACTACACCGGCGGTGTTGTAGTCATCATCGCCTAGGATAAATTGGTTGATCCAAGTTCCATCAAACATTGACAGAGACGCTGTCAGTCCCTCAGAGGGGAATCCCAGTTCAGCACCTTTCATGAGGGTAAAGGTCACTTCGATGCTCTCGATTTGATCAAATAGGTTCTTATCCACAGGTGTGGCGGTAACATCACCGGCACCGTCTGCGGTCCGACCTTCTGTAATCTCCCCAACCCATTCGTTGTAAAGGTTGGTGCGGGTATCAATTCCATTATCCGACGAGGTGTAGGTGGCAGCTAGCTCCACCTCTTCCCCATTGATCTTCAGGGAATCGATCCGCATAAAACTGTTGGGATACAAGAGCTCGCCATTGGAAATCTCCACGTCAAAGAAGGCGATTCCGTTGGCAAAACCCTCTTCTGTTCCAGTGAAATCTGCGGCAACAGTATACTGCCTGTAACCGTCAACGGATTCTGTTTTGGTAATGGCATCGGTGGGGTTATTCTCCGGATCGAAGTAGTGGTCTCCCCAGAGCTGTACTGCCCAGTCATTGGCGGCAAAGCTGATATAGGCCACAGCCTCGTCTGGGAGAGCTGTTCCTACTTCCTTGCCAGCCATGAGGGAAAATGTGATTTCGATGCTTGTGATTTGGTCATATAAGCTAACATCGAAAGGCCGGGCCGTCACATCGCCGCTACCATCTGCGCTGCGGCCCTCTGTGATCTCTTCTCCAACCCACTCATTGTAAAGGTTGGTGCGAGTGGTAATGCCGTCATCAGAAGACGTGTAGGTTTTTCCCAGCACAACCTCTTCCCCATTAACTTTAAACGAATCAATCTGCATGAAACTGTTGTGATAGACCAGCTCGCCGTTGGAAATCTCCACATCCATGAAACCGATTTGGCTGATGAACCCGGCCTCCGTCTGGGAAAAGTCAGCGCTTACCGTATACTGACCATATCCATCAACAACCGCAGTGGTTCCAAGCACATCCGTCGGGTTATTCACGGGATCAAAATGATTCTCCGGCCACAGCTGTACTGTCCAGTTGTCGGCAGCGATGTTGATGTATGCGACCGTTTCCAGCTCATCGGCTTGCACCACTTGGGCCATCAGGACCATACTCAGCAGCAAAAAGCATAACGCAACAACGGAAACCCTTCTTCTTTGCACCTTTTTTCCCCCTCTTTTTGTCGTCAACTTCTTAATTATAGATTAGAGACTCAGTAACAATAACCTCTAAATCTCCCTTTTACACCATTGAAATTTACATTATATTAACGTGTAGGGACTATCTACTTCCTTGCTTCCCTGCATGCGATGTGGTTCCTACCGATTTTGGCTGGGAAATCCAGGCAGGCCTCCCCCACGGGATGCTAAAGATACAAGTAATAGGCGCTGAGCAGCTGCTCGTGGCCATATTTTCGGGCCAATGTCAATAAGGTATTTTTCACCAAACGGAGATCGCCCTGACCTGTGGCCAGCTTGTGCAGGGCCCTTTGAAACCGCCTCTCCTCCGATTCCGAAACCCTATCCTGCAAACACTTCCAAACATGGGTGGCGGCAAAAAGGGCAGTCTCGGCCTTGACCGGCATGTTCAGCGAGGCTTCAACCCTCCGGTACATCTCTAGTGCTGGATAGCTGCCCTGAACAGCTAGCAGTTCGCAGATGGCATCATAGTTCTCAGGAGATCGTTCCAGGACAGAGTATTTGTGACGTTCCCAGTCCAAGCCCAAGCTCTTGAGACCCCGATTCGAAATGCAGTTAAGACATTTCAAGGCGGACACATTTTTGTCTTTGACCTCCAACATGATGTCCAGATCACCACGGGCTACGTCCTCATAGAATGGGAGAAAGGTTGCTATCTCAATGGTATCGGAATGTGCCCCAGGTTTCTTATGGGGATGCTGCTGAGCATAGTGGATCTTCTGCGGACCGTCGTCCCTGGTCCAGGTCTCCGCACACCTTTTGATCCAGTCAAGATCGCCCGGGCTCTCGTCGCTGGGATTGACCGCGTTGTGGAGGTTGTCATAGACTACCGGAATGCCGGCGGCCAGAGCCACCCCCAGGACATCGCCGATCCCAAAAAGTCGATCATCATTCTCCAGCACCAAGCGCTCCTTGATTACCCACTCCAGCTCCGTGTAGCGACCATAAAAGCGGTTGACAGCCTGCCTCTTGTCCCCGTAGACTCCCCCTAAGTGAAGTACAATCTTGTGTTCAGGCCCCAGCTGCAGCGAAGTAAGCACCTGGGCATGGTATGCTAGATCCTCTTTGGCCCGGTCGGCAACGGACCGATCCGGGGAATTGAGAACAGTGTACTGTCCGGGATGCATGGAAACCCGGATTCCTGCGCTTCGGATCTGAGAGCCAATCGCGTGGAGCCGATCCCTGTAGATGGTGGGCCAGGGTAACTCCTGGGCCAAACTGGAACCGAAGGGAATCAGATCCGACGAGATCCGGAACAGCTTAATCCCGTTCTTGATATTGTAAGCCAGTATCCTCTGGAGCGCCTGGAGGTTGTGCTCGATTAGGGAGAGCAATCGCCCCTCTGTGGCGTTCTTTCTTGTGCAGCTCTTGATCTGACCGCCGGGTACCCCCAAAGCAAGACAGGCGTAACCGATCTTCATCCATTCCACCCCCTCTTTCCAGGCTGACCCGTGGCATTGGCCTTATTATAAAATTTCCCCGCGTTGGCGGTCAATGAACTCCCGGCTTCCATCTTCATCCAGGGAGGATAGGGGCGGCGTGCATGCGATTTGGGTTTCAGGAAATAATAGGACAGAATCAAGAGTAAGGAGGTGACGTCAATGAATTGGCTGTCAAGGGCTGCTCTACTCCTCGTGATTATCGGAGCTCTAAACTGGTTATTGGTAGGTCTCTTTCAATGGGATCTCGTCACAGCTCTGCTGGGCGGCGAAACAATGAGGACCTCCTCTATGTTAAGTAGACTGGTCTATACCCTAGTTGGGCTGTCCGGTCTGTATTGCCTTACCTTTCTGTTCGATGACAACAAAGTCCGGTCGGAATGAGTCGCATGCAAGCAAGATATGCAGATGTATACGAACGGAAGCCTGGGCAAAGCACCTAGGCTTCTTTCGCCCATTGGCACTGAAAATACGGTAGATGGTTAGGTGATGGTATGGACCGGTTCGTTCCTCAGAGGGTGATCTTTGAGCCAGCTGCACTCCAGTACCCCCTCGGCCAAAGGTTAGAGCATCATTTCCGCCAATTAGGTGTGGAGATACAGACCACTCCTTCCCACAATCGAGTCACGGGAATTCCGGGTAAGACCGCCAAAGAGAAATATGTTCAGGCTAAACAGAGCTTAGTGATTGGAGTCAGGCGGACATTGAAGTTTGCTGCCTGCAAACCATCGGCCCACTACCAACTGCCCCTGGCCACCAGCTGCCCGGGTTTTTGCGAGTACTGCTACTTGCAGACGACCCTTGGACCGAAACCCGCACTTCGGGTCTATGTGAACATTGACGAAATTCTAGCGCAAGCACAAGAGTACATTGCGGAACGGGCCCCGCAACTCACCGTTTTTGAGGGCGCTGCCACATCGGATCCCATCCCGACGGAGTACTTGACCGGCTCGCTGCAAAGAAGCATTGAGTTTTTTGCAGACACGGACCTTGGGCGCTTTCGCTTTGTAACCAAGTTTTCTGATGTGGACTCTCTCTTAAACACTGACCACAATGGGCATAGCGAAATCCGTTTTTCCCTTAATACCCAGAAGATCATCGGTCAATATGAAAGAGGAACGGCATCACTCAAGAGCCGGATCGAAGCAGCCCACAAAATAGCTTTAGCCGGCTATCCTTTGGGCTTCCTACTTGCCCCCATCATCCTTTACGATAACTGGAAAGAGCACTATCGTATGCTCATCTCGGATCTGGCTGAAGCTCTTTCGGGTATCTCCAAACCCAGTTTCGAGCTGATCACCCATCGCTTCACCAAAAGAGCCAAGGCCAATATCGAACGGGTTTTTCCAACAAGCACCTTGCCCATGCAGGAGGAGGAAAGACAGTTTAAGTTCGGCCAATTTGGTTACGGCAAATATGTTTATCCCAAAGAAACCATGGAGGAGATTCGGGACTTCTTTGAAGAACAAATTGGACAATCTTTTCCCCAATCCGAGATAAAATACCTCGTTTGACACGGAGCTGAGCTGGAAACCAGCAAATCCCCTGATAACTGGGTATTTCAAAAAATATTGATTTATGCTATGCTACAGTTAGTAAGAATTACTATATAGAGGAGGTGGTGTGATGCAGCTGAGAGGAGCGAAACAAATGACAGTCGTTCTTGCATTTGCCCTGCTCATTGCCGGAGTGTACCTTTTGTCCTCAACGACGCAGGCTAGGCAGAACGCCCAGTTCCAAGTGCTTCCCAATTTTGCAGACAGTCGCTACAAGGAGATTTATCTGGCCGGGGGGTGCTTTTGGGGAGTCCAAGCTTATTTTGACAGGATGCTGGGCGTGGTCTACACTAACGTAGGCTACGCCAATGGGGAATCCGAAGAGACTGACTACTATTCCATCGCTTCCACCGGGCATGCAGAAGCAGTCTATGTGGTGTACGACCCCGAAGAACTACCTTTGGAGATGCTGCTGGCCTACTTCTACAGGATCATCGATCCCACCCTGCTCAACCAGCAAGGCTACGATGTGGGATCCCAGTACCGCACCGGCGTCTATTATGTGGACCCAGAGGACCTGGCCATTATCCAGCAGGTGACCGCCAACGAGCAGACGAAACATGCCAGACATATCGTTACAGAAATACAGCCTTTGCGAAACTACACTCTGGCAGAAGATTTCCATCAGGACTATCTTCTCAAAAATCCGTGGGGGTATTGCCACGTGGACCTGACATCCATTCCCAATGCCAAACCGCAAGTTGAGGCCGATGCTTATCAAAAACCCTCCCTTGGGGAAATACGCAGCCGGCTCACAGCCCAACAGTTTGCCATCACCCAGATGAATGATACAGAACGTCCGTTTGAAAACGCCTTTTGGGATCATGAAGAGCTAGGCATCTATGTAGACATCGTTACCGGAGAACCCCTCTTCCTTTCCACAGACAAATTCGACTCTGGCTGTGGATGGCCCAGCTTCACCCGCCCCATCCAGGGGGATGTGGTCCGCTATGAACAGGACGATTCCTTGTTCATACCCAGGATTGAGGTGCGCAGCAGAGTTGGGGACAGCCACTTAGGACATGTCTTCTCCGATGGACCCAAAGACGAAGGAGGACTGCGCTTTTGCATTAACAGCGGAGCCCTCGAATTCATCCCCTACGACCAGATGGAAGCACGGGGCTATGGGAAGTTTATGTCTCTGCTTCAATAAAGCACTACCACAGTTTCATTCGTTCTTCAAAACTAACCTCTTTGTGTACCTGATGCAGCATCCACACGTAGCCAAAGGGATCCACAAAGATGGCGTTGGAGACACCGAAATCCGTAAGTTCTGTGATGGGCTGCACCTCCGTGCAGCCCTCATTTATGGCTTTCTGGAAGGTGTGGGCAATACTGGGAACCATAACATTGAACCAAAATGACATGGGTGCTCCAGGTGCAGGGGCTTCCAGACCAAACTGTGGATTTTCGTCCAAGAGATGAAAACGGGTGCCGTAAATTGTAAATACTGCTTCGTTCTGTCCCACCGGTAGATCGGTTACCTCCAGGCGTTCCACCTCAAATATGGATTCATACAGGGCCAATGCCTGCAAGCTATCCTTAACAACGAAATCAAACTCTACTCCAGTTTTGTTCATCGTAATCCCCTTTCTTGCTCCGGCCAGGTCAGAAAGCCGATATTAGCTGGCCTTGGTGCAGTCGTTTCGGAAACGCCCCCCTTTGCCTGCTAGATATGCTCTGCGTTAGCATTGGCTAGACGACCCTCCCCGCTGACTTTAGGTTTGATGGTCCGGATCTTGAAGACAAAATAGTAGTATTTGTAAATGACGACCAAGGAGACGAAAAGGCGAGCATACACGTTATTCACTAAGTAGGCCGATAAAAGCAGCACAGATGAGGCAAAAGCACAAAGTGAGACTTTTGCTCTAAGGGTCATGGCACGGTTTTGCACAAACTCCTCTAAATGACTCTTGTACAGTTTTGTCTGGAAAAACCACGCGCTGAATCGCTCCGAGCCTTTGGAAAAGAAAAAAGATGCCACAAGCAAGAAGGGCGTAGTGGGTAGAACGGGCAGGATAACGCCAATGAAGCCAATTCCGACGGACAAGAAGCCCAAGACTATGTACAACAGCCGCAGTGATTTCTTCATAGGAACCCCCGGTTGACACTGATAATCATTCTCAGTGGGATTACCTATGATGGTATCAGGAACCCGGGGCTTTGTCAATGGGGGGTCCGACCCTGTGACTGGGTAGTCACAGGGTCGGACCCCCGGCTGGCCGCCTGCGTTTCGGGTCAAGCTTGTTCTAGTATAGAGGCGCTGTCGTCATACCTCTGCAGAAACTCTAGCGCTACGTCTTCAGGGAGGGGCCGACTAATTCGATATCCCTGGATCATATCACACTGGTTAGCCACCAGATACTGTTCTTGTTCGACAGATGTCACTCCCTCAGCGACGACAAAGTACCCGAGTCTGTGTGCGATAGAGATGATGTCGCGAGTGATAGCTGCATCGCGCCCCACTTCAAATAGGCTATCGATGAAGTATTTGTCGATCTTCAGACAGTTGGCATTCAACTCCCTCATTCTCCTCATCGAGGAATATCCAGTCCCAAAATCATCAATAGCCACATAACAGCCGGCATCCCTTAACTGAGCAATGACCTTGTTGACATAGTCATAATTTGAGGCAAAGACTGATTCGGTAATCTCAATGCCAACAACATGGGGATCGATATCCATCACTCGGCTCAGCTCGAGCAACCGTTCCGTAAAGCCTGGTCGCAGCAGCTGAATCGCGGAGATGTTGACCGTTACATGAACCGTATCATATCCTTGTTTCTTTAGCCGTTTCAAAAAGCGAAACGCCTTGACAATAACTTGTTCTCCAATGGGGATGATCAGTTTGGTCTTCTCAGCTAGTGGAATAAATTCCAAAGGAGATACCAATCCGAGGCTTTCTGTACATAGTCTTGCTAGAGCCTCAAATCCGTGGATCGAATTCGTTCTTAGATCCACGATGGGTTGATACTCCAAAAACAGTCCTTCACGATCGCCATCTGCAGCGAGTCTAGAAAGTTCCTGAATGATGTCTCCTTCGCGGTTGACCAAGGCCTCGAGGTCACGGTCATAGAAGCGGCGCCGGAAGTCTTTGTCAAAGATGCTAATGGACCTCTCTGAGGCGATCAGCAGCTTCTTGAGGAGCAAATCTGCATCCTGTTCGCCCTCGGAGCTGATCTCCAAAATCCCGATGCCGCCCCCTACTCTCTCGGTGGCAAATAAGTGATCCAGATCCTCTGCTATCCTTTCGCTAAAATCAATTAGCTCCTTTTGCCCGGCATAATTGACTAGGTAAAACACCAGCCGGCTCTCGTAAGGTCTAAACAGCTGGCAGCCTTCGGTGCAATACTGGCTCAATTTGTCGGCTGCTTTTCTGATCAGTTCTTCGGCATAGTGAAAGCCGTAGTTCGCTTCGACGAGGCGCACGAGATCCAGATTGATACCTACTAGGGCTCTCTTAAGCGGTTGACGTTTTCTAGCGTCGCTCTCCAACAGAGTCTCCAGATACTCCCGATTATGCAAACCCGTGGAACTGTCATGAATGTGTTTATCAGGCCGCCAACGAACTGAAAATTTAGTAGTTGTCCGTTTCCGGCTATCTTGAGATCCCTCAGGATGGCCTTTTTAAACTACGCGGGCTAAACTATTTCGAGAAAGATTCTCTAGTGCCCCGATTAAAGTGAGAACGGCCCCCTTCGGTGCACCACAATCCACCCC